>OGRO01000472.1_pt1 | contig 38826 bp, 40 predicted proteins | sample 1553451 | NCBI WGS metagenome assembly OGRO01 (sample SAMEA2580021, study PRJEB22360) | human gut metagenome | reverse complement strand
GAAGTTTAGATATTAACCCAATATTATCACCATGGAGATTATTTAGAAGTGATATGACAGGATCAAGTCAGTTAAGTTCACCAAAAGATAATATTTGCAGGAGAGCATCTATTTATGTTTCAAAAAATAATAAAAAACGAAAAAATGTTTCCTTTGAAATAAGTGGAGGAAGTTATTTGATAGAAGGAAAGTGGAAAATAAAAATAGATTAAACTTAAAAGGCTAAAGGAATTGATTCTTTTAGTCTTTTTTTAATTCTATGAAAGAAAAATTACTCATATAAATATAAATAGATAGGGGGGATAGTGTGGAAATTAAGTTTAATATTAAAGGGGTAATTTACGGAGTAATATTAATACTATTCATAGTTTTGGGCTTTATTTTTATACCAAAGTTTTTTATGGATACGTCAAAACCAGTTGATTTTACTATGGTACAAAGAGAATCAATTCCAGAAAAAATACTAGACATAATGGATAAGTATGAAGATGATGAAAGGGCTCTAGCTGTAAAGCTTGATAAGAAAATTTATGTAATCGTAACTAGAGGAGAAAAAGAACATGGTATAGAAATAGATAAAATCACCATGGATGAAGTGGAAGATAAAACTGTGATGACAGTTAATATTACATATAAAGACAAAAATAAATCTTATCCTTTTATAGTTGCTGAAACAAATCTTGATTCATTGCCAGATAAAGTTCAATTAAATACAAATAAAGCAGAAAAATAAACAAAGAAGGACTCTTAAGAATTTTAAGAGTCCTTCTTTGTTTATTTTTTATTAGGTGTTAATATGCGAGATTCTGTTACTATGTAATCAAGCTGGGCATCATGAGCTTCTTTAGGGACTTCATCAAAAATTTGTAAATCAAAGGCAATCCCAATAGTTACAGCATCTTTTCTTAGATTTTCTAAAAATCTATCATAAAATCCACCGCCATATCCTAACCTATAACAATTTTTATCATAAGCAACAGCAGGAACTATAACCACATCCAAATCTTTTATATTTATGGCAGGAGAACATTCTGGTTTTGGTTCTCTAATATTATAAGTGCCGTATTGAATTCCATTTTTTAAATCTGTGATTTGAGAAGGTATTAATTTTCTTTCTTCTTTTAAGGTTATAGGTGATGAAACTATTTTTCCTAAATTAAGAAGTTTTTTTATTAAACTATCTGTAGATACTTCATTATTAAAATCTAAATAAAGCATAATATTTTTAGCATTTTTTATACAATCTAAATTAAGTAATTTATCTGTGATTATATCTGAGTTGTGTTTAATAAAATCTTTATCTTTTTCTTTTCTAAGATTAATAACTTTCTTTCGAAACTCTTTTTTCATATAATCTACACCTCTTATTGTGGTAATATATGTTATTATATAATTACCGTCATTTTATTTTCCTATTATAAATTTTAGTTAAAAAATAGGGGTAAAGCAATATAATTTACAAAGAGTAATAAAAAGATAAGGTAGTCATATAATATATAGTAGATTGATAAAAGGAGAGATGAACAAATGATATCTAAGAAAAGGGCGCTTATATACTCTATTATTTTAGTAATAGTAACTATAATTTGTACAAGTATGTTTCAAATAACTTTAGGTAATAAAGTAATAATATCTAAAAATTTATATGAATTATATTCTAAGTATGATAAATTACTAGGATTGGAAAATGTAATAGAAAGTGAATATTATCAAAAAGTATCAGAAGAAGATTTAATTGATGGAGCATTAAAGGGATTATTTGAAGGACTAAATGATCCATATTCACAATATTATACATCAGATGAATTTCAGACTTTGAAAGAACAAACTAGTGGTTCATTTGTGGGAATTGGTGTTTATATAGGAGTTAATTCAGAAAATGATAAAATTACAATTATTTCTCCTATAGAAGGTTCTCCAGCTCAAAAATCAGGAATTAAATCAGGAGATGTAGTTGTAAAAGTTAATGGAAAATCCATTGAATCAAAAACAGTGGACGAGGTAATTAAGCAAATAAAGGGAAAAGAAAATACGACTGTTAATTTAACTGTTGAAAGAGATGGTAAAGAGATAGACTTTGATATTACTAGAAAAACAATAGTAACTAAAAGTGTGTCTAGTGAGGTTAAAGAAGATAACATAGGATACTTAAGAATAACTTCTTTTGATGAAAATACATATAAAGAATTTAAAGAAAATCTAAGTAATTTAAAAGAAAAAGGAATTAAAGGTTTAGTAATAGATTTAAGAGATAATCCTGGTGGCTTATTAGATGTTTGTGTAGATATAGCAGATGATTTAATAGGGGAAGGAACAATAGTATATACAAAAGATAATTCAGGTAAAAAAGAGTACTACAAATCAGATAAAAATGAATTAGATATGCCAATGGCAGTTTTAATAAATGGAGGTAGTGCTTCTGCATCTGAAATTTTAACAGCTGCATTAGTTGATAACAATAAAGCTATAGCTATTGGAGAGACATCTTTTGGAAAAGGGTTAGTACAAAGTGTTAAAGGATTAAAGGATGGAACTGGATATAAGCTAACAACAGCTCAATACTTTACTCCAAACGATAATTATATAAATGGAAAAGGTATTACACCTAAAATTCAAGAAAAGGATAAAAATAAACAACTTAAATTAGCCATAGAATATATTCAGGAGGAAATTAAATAGTAAGTGTATAAATAACTTATAATACTATAAATTTTAACTTATGAATATGATTAAAAATTAAATAAACGTTAATAATCATAATATAAATAAAGTTAAAAATATTAAAATAATAATTAAAAAGATTATTAATATTAGTCGAAATAGATTTGCTATAAACAATTTCTACAAAATATGATTTTATAAATGATAAATCTAATATCTTTTATAAAAAATATAAATTATTAAGAGGAAAAACAGATATAACATAGAATTATTTATATAAGTTAATAATCTTAATATGGGAAGTGAGTTTATGAAAAAAACTATGGGAAAAGTTGTTAACTTACAGGAATATAAGGAGAAAAGAAAGCATTTAGAAGTAGACAGAAAAGAACTTTTAGAGCTTATTAAACAAATAGTAACAACAAAATAGAGAGTGGAATAACTCTCTATTCAATTTTGCAAGATATGCATGGAAAAATATTATAATATTATATAGAAACATATATAGTTTTACCATCTTTTAGTTTTAATAAAAAAGGGAGTTTTAACTCCCTTTTTTTATGACATTCTTAGACCACTAATATAGTTTTGAAATTGAGAAAATTCATTTTCATCTTGTAAATTTACTACGGTTGATTTCTCATTGTCAAAATTTTTTAAATAGATAGTTCTATTTCCCTCACTACCATCTTGATAAATACATCTGTAACCATCTTCATATAGTTTTTTTAAGTCGTTGAAATTTTCCATTTCATCATCTCCTCAAACATATTTATCTATATATATTTTTTCAGAATAAAAAAATACTATTCACAAATATAAATATTATTCTAATTAAAAAAATTAAAAAAATAACAAAATACTAGATACTTTTAAAATATATTAATATAATTATTGTATGAAATTAAATAAAATAAGTAATTTTAAATAAATTAATATAAAAAATACTCTCAGGGGGATAGTAATAGTGAATTTAATAGAAAATATATCAAGAAATATTTATCCATTAGAAGAAAAATATCTGGAACAAGCTAAAGTAAGATTAGACAGGCTTATAAAACCTACAGGAAGCTTAGGAAAAATGGAAAAAGTATGTGCTCAATTGGCAGGTATATATGGTAAAAAATATTTTGACACATCTAAAAAAGCAATAATAGCTTTTGGTGCAGACCATGGTGTTTATGAAGAAGGAGTTGCACCAGATCCTCAAAATATAACAATATTACAATTTCAAAATTTTCCTAAGAAAATAAACGGTGTTGGTACAATATCAAAATTTGTAGGAGCTGATGTATTAGCTGTGGATGTAGGAATAAATTGTGATGAAAAAATAGACGGTGTTATGGACTATAAAATCAGAAAAGGTACATCAAATATGGCAAAAGGACCTGCTATGACAAGAGATGAAGCTCAAAAATGTTTAGAAATAGGAATTGAGATGGCAGAAAAATGTATTCAAGATGATTACACATTAATAGGAATAGGTGAAATGGGAATTGCCAATACAACACCATCTACAGCAATAATATCAGTATTTGATAATTGTGACCCTAGTGAAATTACAGGTATGGGAGCTGGATTAAAGAAAGAATTATTAAAGCATAAAGCTGATGTTATAAGGAAATCTATAGAACTTAATAAGCCAAATCCAAAGGATGCAGTTGATGTATTATCTAAAGTAGGTGGATTTGAAATAGGTGCTATGGCAGGTGTTATATTAGGATGTGCAGCCAATAGAGTACCTGTAGTTTTAGATGGATTTATTTCTTATGCAGCAGCTCTAATTGCTTACAATATAAATCCAAGAACGAGAGAATATATGATAGCTTCTCATTTATCAGCAGAACCAGGAGCTAAAAAAGCACTATCAATGATGGAGCTAGAACCATTCTTAGATATGGATATGAGATTGGGTGAAGGAAGTGGAGCTGCATTAGCTTTTAATATAATAGAAGCTTCAAACTTTGTTTATAAAAATATGGCAACATTTGATGAAATAGATATGGGGAGATAAATTCCCAAAGGAGAAAATATATGAGTAATATAATTTTAGTTACAGGAGGAGCAAGATCAGGTAAAAGTAATTTTGCAGAATCTCTTTGTAAAAATCAAAATAATAGAATAGCATACATTGCTACATCTATAGCTTTTGATGATGAAATGAAAAATAGAGTAAAAAAACATCAAGAAAGTAGACCTAAAGAATGGAAAACTTATGAGATATATAAAGATATATATTCAATAATTGATGAAATAGGTGAAAAACATGATACAGTAATAATGGATTGTGTAACTCTTATGGTTAATAATTTAATGTTTACTTATGGAATAGATGTGGATAAAGCTACTTCAAAAGAACTAGATGAATTAGAAAATTATATAAGAGATCAAATAGAAAAATTATTGGATGCTGTTAAAAAAACAAATTTATATTTTGTAATAGTATCTAATGAAATAGGGATGGGAATTGTACCTGCAAATAAATTATCTAGAATATATAGCGATTTTGTAGGAAGAGCAAATCAATTAATCGGTAAGTATAGCGATGAAGTTTATTTTGTTGTTAGTGGAATTCCTATGAAAGTGAAGTGATGAAAATGAAGAGATTTATAGGAATATTGCAATTTATGACTAGAATACCTATTAAGGCTGATGTGGGATTTGATGAAGAATTTCATAAATCTATAGTATATTTTCCACTAGTAGGACTTGTAATAGGAGCTATTTCTTTTATAATCGGAAGTTTATCCAGTATAATATTTGATACATTTTTAACATCAATATTGATTGTTGCTTGTGAAGTTATTTTGACGGGTGGACTACATATTGACGGTTTAGGAGATACTTTTGATGCTATATATAGTAATAGAGATAAAGAAAGAATGCTGGAAATAATGAAAGATTCAAGATTAGGTACAAATTCTTTACTTGCTATATTATTTTTAGTATTAATAAAAGTTGGTCTTTTAAATTCAATAATTAATAGTAATTTAATGTGTCTAGTAATTTTTATGCCTATGATATCTAGATTAGGAGTAATAGTTATGCTTTATAAAACTGTTACACCAAGAGAAAAAGGCATGGGTAATATATTCATAGGTAAGGCAACATTAGGAATGTTTATAACTGCCATAGTATATACAGTTGTCATACTTATAGTTATAGCAAAATTTATGTTTTTCTCAACAACAATAAATATAATTAAATTATTATTATCTATTTTAGCAGTAATGATATTTAATGAGATATTTAAAAAACATGTGTATAAAAAAATTGATGGTGTAACAGGTGACATACTAGGATGTACTATTGAATTAGGTGAATTAATATTTTTACTATTTTCATATATAGTTATTCTACTGTAGGGAGAAAATATGATTAAGTTGATTTTAGTAAGGCATGGAAAAACTACTTGTAATGAAAAAGGTGCATTATCTGGATTAACAGATAGTGTTTTAAGTGAAACTGGAAAATTACAAAGTCAAAAAATAGCGGATTATTTAAAATATACAAATATAGATAAAATTTATACAACTCCATTTAAAAGAACAAAAGAAACAATCGAAAAATTAGCTGAAACAAAGAATATAAAAGTTGAAGAAAGTAGTCAGCTAAATGAAATAAATTTTGGTGATTTTGAAGGATTGTCATTTAAAGATATAGAAAAAAATCATCCTGAAGAAGTTCAAAAAATGATAAAAGATGGAGATAAGTATAAATATCCAAATGGAGAAAGTTTGGAAGATACTTTTGTTAGAGTTAAAAAAGAAATAGATAATATTATAAATAATAATGAAAATTCCACAATATTGATATGTTCTCATGGAGGAACAATTAGAAATATAATTTCGTATTTATTATCTGGAGACTATAAATATCACTGGAATTTTAAAATTGATAATGGCTCAATTACAGAAATAGAAATAAATAATAATTTTGCTGTTATAAACAAATTAAATTATACAAAATATTAAAACCTACCCTTAAGGGGTAGGCTTTTTGTTGAAATAAATTTAATATAAAGATTTATATATGCTGTAAATAGTTTCTCTATCTAAAGGTATGTAAGCATTACCCATTAATCTACCTTGTTTAGTAAGTACATTATCAGTAAATAATTCTAAATCTTCTTTTTTAGCACCATATCCTTGTAGAGATTTTTTTGGAAGGATTTTAAACAATAGTTTTTCCATTTCTTCAAATACTTCTTTTTCAGAACAGTTAAGAATATCTGTTAGTATATTGTTAAGTTTTTGAATTTTTCCTTGAGGATTTAATTTTTCATAAGTTTTAAATACTTCAGTAAAGAAAACATAATTTGATTCACCATGAGGAACATGATAAATTGAACTTAAAGGATAACTCATGGCATGAACAGCACCACAGCCAGCATTACCGAAGGCAATACCTGCATATGTACTAGCAATTAAGAAATCATTAAGATGATTATTTAATTCATTTTCTCCGTGAATTGCTATACTTTTAAATCCGTTTATAATCATTTTCATGGCTTCTATAGAATACATTTCAGTAAATACAGAAGATTTTGGAGATACAAAGGATTCAACAGCATGAACAAGTGCATCTATGGAACTAGCTGCAAAAACTTTAAATGGTAATACTGTTAGTAATTCTGGTATTAAAACAGCAGAATCTGCTAAAATTTCATCGTGTGCAAGACCTAGTTTACTATCTATGGAACTTAGATGAAGTACAGAAATATTAGTAACCTCACTGCCTGTACCACAAGTAGTAGGAATAAGAATTAGCTCTTTATTTTTCTTTGGAGGAAACTTCTTTTCAAATAAATCACAAACAGGTGTCAATTTTTCTAAAGCAAAAAGTTTGGCTACATCTAAAATACTTCCTCCACCAATACCGATAACTCTTTTATAATCAATATCTTTAACTTGGTTATAAATTTTCTCCACCATAATATTGCTGGGTTCACCAGAACCAAAATCTCTTCTATAAATGACTGTTGGGCTATTTACATGTTTTTCAAAAAAAGGTTTGTAAATATATTCATTAGTTATTATTAAATCATTTTTATTTATATTAAATGTTGAACAAAATTCTTTGCAGTCGTCGAAAGTAAAAATTTCTGGAGATAATTTAAAATTTTTCATAGCTATTCCTTTCTATTATTTTATATTTTTGATTTTAGTATTATATAGCCTAATTATATCATAATATATGTTATGCAATTATTTGTAACAAATAAAAGGTTAAAAAATAATTAGAAATTATTTACAGTGAGAAAAATATGTATATCATTCAAAATAAATATAAAATATAAATCCTATGAAAAAGATAAATAATATGAATTTAATTTATAGAGAGCCGAGAATGGTGGAAGCTTGGTATGAGAATTTATATGAATAGAACTTTGGAGGATACTATTTGAAAATAATAAGTATGATAGTAGGTAATCTTGCCTTAAAAGACAGAGTGGACAAATCAGAGTGGTATCGCGGATATTCGCCTCTTAGTATTTTACTAAGAGGCTTTTTTAATTTGAGCAACGGACGAAGTTGTTGGAGACATGAATTGTAGCGTACATGCAGTGGATTAAGCGAATTGAATTTTATTAAAAAGTGGGATGGAATATGGAAAAAATGAAAGTTGGAATAATTGGAGTTACAGGATATGTGAGAAAAATAAAAAAGTAAATTCGAATGTGATAAATGATTGCTTGAAAAATGGATATATATCTGTAATAGCGACTGTGGGAGTAGATGAGGAAGGTCATTCCTATAATGTGAATGGTGATTTAGCTGCATCAGCCATAGCAAAGGAATTAAAAGCTGAAAAATTAATACTTTTGACAGATGTTCCTGGATTGTTAAAAGAACCTAGTATTGATGAAAGTTTAATTTCGGAAATAAAAAAAGAAGAAATACACACTTTATTTGAAGATGGAACTATTTCTGGGGGAATAATAATGTTAGATAGTGCACAAAAAGCAAAGGAAAAATGGTATAAATATTTTATGAATACTTATGTTCAAACACCTATGGTAATAGATAGTGGTCAAGGTTCTACAGTAGTAGATTTAGATGGAAAAAATATATTGATTTTACAAGTGGATATGGAGCATCATTAATCATCCTAAGTTAGTTGAAGCTTTGCAAAAACAAACTTCTAAAATAACTCATACATCAAACTTGTTTTTTTCACAAGTTATGATTGATGCAGGAGAAAAATTAATCAAAGCTAGTAAAATGGATAAGATATTTTTATAAATTCTGGTTCAGAAGCTGTAGAGCTTGATATAAAAATTGTTAGAAAATATAGTTCACAAAAATACAGACAATATAGAGGAACTATTTTAAGTTTGAAAAACTCATTTCATGGAAGAACAATGATGGCTTTGATGGCAACTGGTGTAGATAAATATCATAAATATTTTTATCCATTGCTAGAAGGTTTTAAGTATACAGAAAAAAATGATATAGAGGATTTTAAAAAAGCTATTAATGATGAAAGTATATGTGCTATTTTAATGGAGCCTATTCAAGGTGAAGGTGGAGTTTATGTATTAGAAGAAGATTATTTGCATATAATCATTATGATTTACATCCAGATATAGTAACCATAGCTAAAGGAATAGGTGCAGGAATTTCTGTAAGTGGAGTTTTAACTAATGAAAAAACAAGTGAGGTATTAAGTCCAGGTGATCGTGGTTCAACTTTTGGAGGCAATATATTGGCTATGATAGCTGCATCAGTTGTGATTGATGAATTAGAATCACCAGGATTTTATGAAGAAGTTGAAGCTAAAGGAAAATATATAAAAGACTATATTAAAAATTTAAACAGTGATAAAGTAGTAGAAGTAAGAGGAAAAGGTCTTATGATAGGCATTGAATTAAATTAAATTAAATATAAATGCACATGAGATAATAGATAAATGTGTTGAAGATGGTGTGTTATTTATAACAACTGGTGATCATGTCATAAGAATGTTGCGCCTTTAGTAATTACTTATGATGAAATAAATAAAAGTTTAAAAATTTTAAAAAATATTTATAAAATATATCAAAGAAAATTATAGAGCTGTAAAATATAAAATAATATCTTTCAGCTCCTTTTTATTTTATTTACAGAATATAAAAAATTACTGAAATGTAAACAAATAGACTATACTTTTATTAAGGAATTAAAATTTAAGGGTTTTATTTGAAAATTAATTAAAGGGATATAATAATAACAATAATTACTTACAAAAGGAGATTATTATGGATATAATAGAAAACTTAAGGATACAAGGGGTAAAAGAATCTCTTATTGAAGATGTATTACATTTTAGAAAAGAATTTAAAGTTGATGATGAAGTAAAGCATAGGATAACAAAATCACCAGCCTTTTATATTGGGGAAGATATATTATCCATGTGCATAGCTGCAATTTTGGAAGAAGAAAATATATTATTATCTGGACCTAAGGCTACAGGGAAAAATTTACTTTCGGATAATTTATCTGAAATATTTGGAAGACCACAGTGGAATACTTCTTTTCATATAAATACAGATAGTTCATCACTAATTGGAACAGATACTTTTATTGATAATGAAGTAAAACTTAGAAGAGGGTCTGTTTATGAATGTGCAATTCACGGTGGATTTGGAGTATTTGATGAAATCAATATGGCAAAAAATGATGCCATAGTTGTAGTACATTCTGCGCTAGACTACAGAAGAGTTATAGATGTGCCTGGATATGAAAGAATAAATCTTCATAAAGCAACTAGATTTATAGGGACTATGAACTATGAATATGCAGGAACTAAGGAGCTAAATGAAGCTTTAGTTTCTAGATTTTTAGTAATAGATATACCACCAGTAAATGAAGAGAAACTTATGATGATATTAAAAAGAGAATTTCCATGTACAGACGAAGAAAAGCTAAATCAATTTGCAGGTATTTTTTTAGATTTACAATTAAAATCACAAAATGGTGAAATTTCTACAAAAGCCATAGACTTAAGGGGATTAATAGGAGCATTAAAAACTATTAAAAGGGGACTTAAACCTACTCTTGGCATAAATATGGGACTTACAGGGAAAACTTTTGATATTTATGAAAAAGAAATAGTTGATGACATCATTAGAACGAGAATACCAGAAAAATGGGAAAGTAAAGATATATTCCCTAATTTAAAATAACCTGAAGTAGGTGATAAAATGAGTAGAAATACAAATTGGATATATAATGACTATGAATTTGAAAATAGGGTTAATAATCTGGCTTGGACTATTTCTGGTATGTATGATGAAGACCTAGATTCAAGTGAAAAAGACTATTCTTCTAAGGATGTTTCTTTATACTTTGCCATAATTGCTGGAGCAAGAAGAAAATATTTGGATTGGAATATTATAAAAAGATATATAATGAGTAGAATAAAAAAATCTTATAATAAAGATATTTTATATACTTTAATAGAACTTATTTTAAATTCTGTTGTAGAAGATAAGGTGATAAATGAAAGACCAGGTGTGGAGGAAATTAGAAATAAGGCATACAAAGATGTGCTTAAAAATTACAGTAAAATACATCAAGAAGACATACTTCAGACTTTGAGATATACATTCATACTTCAATCAATGGACAAACACCCAGCTGTAGATGGACTTACGAGAAGAATAATTAAAGATATAAAATCAATTGATTGTAATGATGATTTGATAAATATTTTAAAAAAAATAGATGAAATTTACTTAACTTATTTTGAATTTATAATAAATTCCCAAATAGAATCTGGTAAAATAAATGAAAAAGATATTAAAAATGTAGATATAGATTTTGATACTTTTTCTGATTTTATGTATGAAGAATTATATATGGATGAAGATGCAGAAACTATTGAAAGTGAAATAAATAATATAAGCAATTCAATGATAGTAGAAAATCTTGGTGATATGGATAGTACAAATTTAGAAAAATCAAAAAATAGAGTTATATATGTGGATGAAGAAATGGCTCAAAAAATTTATGACAAAGTTGAGTACTATTATGGAAAAGCATTTTTAAGTGAAAGTGAAATAAGAAAACTTGAAACAAAACATTGTAGAAATGTTCATGAAGGATGCAGGATTCACTTTACAGATGGTGTTTTACGTTCAGAATGTAATAATGTATTTCAGTTAAAATATGTTACGAGACAAAAAGAAAATAACTTATATAAATATAGGGACAATATAAAACTGCACAAAAGAAGTATTAATAAATTAAAAGAAAGTATATCTAGAATTTTAATAGAAGAAAGCGCCACAGATAGAATATTATCAGATGGAGGTACTATTTGTGCAAATAGAGCTTGGAGAATAGGAAGAAGTAATAACACAAAAGTTTTCTATAAAGATATTAAAAATGAAAAAGGTAAGTATGTAATAGATATTCTTTTAGATGCCAGTGGTTCACAAAGTAGAAACCAATTTAATGTGGCCATACAAGCGTATATAATTGCGACAGCTCTTACTTTAGTTGGAATACCAAATAGAGTTATGGGATATTTAAGTTTTTTGGACTATACAGTTTTAAAAAGATATAGAGATTATAATGATAGTACAAAATCATGTGAAAATATTTTTGAATATTTTGCAGCTGGAAATAATCGAGATGGTTTGGCAATAAAAGCAACTTGTGATGCTTTGTTAGAAAGAGAAGAAGAAAATAAAATTCTCATAGTGCTTAGTGATGGAAAGCCTAATGACGTTAAAATTGGAAATGACAGATCAAGAAGTTTAAGAGGTGAATCATCATATAAAGGTATTGTGGGAATAAAAGACACAGCATTAGAAGTTAGGAAAGCTAGAAAGCAAGGAATTCTTGTATTAGGTGTTTTTACAGGTAAAGAAAAAGATTTAGAAGCTGAAAAAATTATATATGGAAAAGATTTCATTTATACGAAAGATATTGAAAGATTTTCTGATATTGTTGCCATGTATTTGAAAAAAATAATAAAGAATTAAAAGGATAAAAATTAATTTATAAATATAGTAAAATTTAACCAAATACAAATTTATTGTGCTATACTTATATTAATGAAAAATTAATAATAAAAAGTATTTTAGGTTCTTGAAAAAGATTAATAGGGAAAGAGGTTAAATTCCTCTGCAGCCCCCGCTACTGTAATGTGGACGAAACTTTTTAACCACTGTGAATTTTCATGGGAAGGGAAGGAGTAGGATGAAGCTAAGCCAGGAGACCTGCCTATAATAAAAAGTGATTTCTTCGGGGAAGGAGAAGTATCTTACATATGAATTTTATTTGAAGATATTAGTGCCTAACTTGAAGTTAGGCACTTTTTAATTTAAATATGCCCTCAACCTATTTTATTTCAAAATAGTTTGAAAATAGAATAACCCTTAACCTAAGCCTTAGGATTCTCCAAAATCCTAAGGTATTTTTTATGTAGTTGTATTTTATATTTTATTCATGGCAATTATTATAGTATTATGAAATTTGAAGAAAATTAAGAATTAGATTAAAATATATCTATATGAGAGCTGTAGGAGGAAATATATGATTTCAGATATAATAGAAAAATTAAATCCAGCTCAGAGAGAAGCAGTAGAAAATACAGAAGGTCCTGTATTAATACTTGCTGGAGCTGGATCAGGAAAGACAAGAGTTTTAACTACTAGAATAGGTTATCTTATGGAAGATAAAAATGTTAAGGCTGAAAATATTTTGGCTATAACATTTACAAATAAGGCCGCTAATGAGATGAGAGAAAGGGTAGAAGAAACTTTAGAAGGTACAGATACTAAAGAAATGTGGATTACAACATTCCACTCTTGCTGTGTGCGTATACTTAGAAAAAGTATAAATAAAATTGGTTATAATAGAAGTTTTGTAATTTATGACAGTCCAGATCAAATAACTTTGATTAAAGATTGTATGAGAGAATTAGATATAAGTGATAAAGCATTTGATCCTAAATATGTGTTAAGTTGTATATCTAATGCAAAGGATAAATTATATTCTCCTAAAAAATATATGCAATTAAATGAAGGTGATATTTCTAAAACAAAAATTGGAGAAATTTATGCCCTATATCAAGATCGTTTAAAAAGAAATAGTGCGCTAGATTTTGATGATTTAATAATGAAAACAGTGGAGTTATTTAATGAGTGTCCAGATATTTTAGATTTTTATAGAAATAAATTTAGATATATAATGGTTGACGAATATCAAGATACAAGTAAAGCTCAATATGAATTAATAAAATTATTAGCTAAACAACATCAAAATATTTGTGTTGTTGGTGATGATGATCAAAGTATTTATGGTTGGAGAGGTGCAGATATAAGAAATATCCTGGAATTTGAGAGGGATTATGATAATGTTAAAATAGTAAAACTTGAACAAAATTATAGATCAACTCAAGTTATACTAGATGCTGCAAATCATGTTATAGCAAATAATACAGAAAGAAAAAGAAAGAAACTTTGGAGTGACAAAAAAGAAGGCCAACTTATAAAAACTCAATTGGCAGAAAATGAAATTGAAGAAGGAGACTTCATATCAAATACTATTAATTATATGAGAAGGTATGAAGATAGAGAATATAAGGACTTTGCTGTTTTATACAGAGCAAATGCCCAAGCTCGTTCTGTGGAAGATGCTTTAAATAGAGCAGGTATACCATATAATATTTATGGTGGTATTAAATTCTATGAAAGAAAAGAAATAAAAGATATTATAGCTTATTTAAGAGTAATACAAAATCCACAAGATGATATATCTTTAAAAAGAATAATAAATGTCCCAAGACGTGGAATAGGTCTTAGAACAATTGAAAAAATAGAAGATAGAGCAAGTCTAAAAGAAGAAAGTATTTATTCTGTTTTAATTGATATAGAAGATAACTCTGATATATCAAGAAAAGCAAGAGCGAGTATAAGTGAATTTGTTGATTTAATGTCAACTTTGAGAAGTTTTACAGATGTGTATACTGTCAGTCAAGTAATAGAAAAAATACTAGATGTAACAGGATATAAAGATGAATTATTAAAAGAAAAAAATAATGAAGGTGAAGATAGGCTAGAAAATTTACAAGAACTTATATCAGTTGCCCTTGAATTTGAAAGTGGTAGTGAAGATAAGAGCTTAGAAGCATTTTTAACTAGTATAGCTCTTAATGCTGAGCCAAGTGATGATGAAGAACAAGAAGATAGGGTTTCATTAATGACTATTCACTCATCAAAAGGTCTAGAATTCCCTGTGGTATTTTTAGCAGGAATGGAAGAAAAAATATTCCCAATAGCCAGAGCTATACAATCTATGAGAGATAGTGATATAGAGGAAGAAAGAAGACTTTGCTATGTTGGAATTACAAGAGCTAAAGAAGAATTATTCTTAACTTTAACTAGAAAAAGAACCTTATATGGAAGAACAAATCCTTCTGTGGCATCTAGATTTATAGAAGAGTTACCTAAAGAATGTATTGAAAGATTGAATAAAGAGCAAAAAGAATTATCTTTCTCAAAAGCTAATTACAACATACTTGATAAATATACTCAAAAATATAAAATGAATAATATGAATAGAATGGCAGCAGCTAAGAAAGCTCAAGCTACTATTAAAAATACTTCAAATGAAAGTAATATAGATGACTTGAAATTAGGCTCTAAGGTACATCATCCTAAATTTGGGCTAGGAACAGTTGTGGCATTAAAAGGACCAGATGTAACTATTGCTTTTGATAATCAAGGTATAAAAACAATTAATAAAGAATATACAACTTTAGATTTAGTATAATAGAATCTTGGTATGATTTTTCCACATTTAAATATGGATATTGTGGATATTGATGAATTAATGTATTGTATTAAGATAATGAAAAGATAAAAAAATTTTTTAAAACTTTAGAAATATTGTTGAACATTATCGATTAAAAACGAATGATGATGAATATTTAAAGTAATAGTATTGTAAATGTGAATAATAACTGAATAAAGTGTTAATAACTTGTAGATAAGTGGATAAATATGTGGATAACATGGTGATAAAATATAATAAATTATTTATATATATAAATAAAAACTTTGAAAAATACAAGCTTATAATCTGTAGTTATATCTGTTAGTAATGTGGATAATATTTTAGGGTTACCCACATGTTAAAAAATCATACACAAGATATTAATATAAAAAAATAATAAAGTAGTTATTTTTTTACAACTTAGTATATAATAATATATGACATACATAGGAAATAAAGAAAGAAGGTACAAATATGGAAAATAAAAACCCAATAGTAACTATAGAAATGGAAAATGGAAAAGAAATAAAAGTTGAACTATATCCTCATATAGCTCCAAACTCAGTTAATAACTTTATAAGTTTAATAAATAAAAATTACTATGATGGAATCATATTCCACAGAGTAATAAGAGGATTTATGATACAAGGTGGATGCCCACAAGGAACAGGTATGGGTGGACCAGGATATTCAATAAAAGGTGAATTCAACAGCAATGGATTTGCTAATAACTTAAGACATGAAAGAGGAGTAATATCTATGGCTAGAACTATGATGCCTAATAGTGCTGGTTCTCAATTCTTTATCATGCACAAAAATTCTCCACACTTAGATGGACAATATGCAGGATTTGGTAGAGTAATAGAAGGTATGGATGTAGTAGATGAAATAGCAAATACTCCAGTTGATAGAGGCGATAGACCTAAAACTGACCAAAGAATAAAAACTATGACAGTTGAAACTTTTGGAGTAGAATATCCAGAAGTTGAAAAAATGTAATACTTCAAATAATTGGAAATAAATAACTATTTACAAGTTGTGTAATATCATTTAAAATATTCAAAGTAAATCCAAAAAAACACAACACAAAACACCAGAAAAATAAACCATTGTAACAATGAACAAAACAATATTTTATAAAAAGAAGTATTAATTTTAATATTTCTTAAATAAAAAATGACACAGATTAATCTGTGTCATTTTTTCTATTAAAAGTTTAATTATATATTTTTAACTGCTTCAGTTAAATTAGGTACTAATTGTTTCTTTCTTGAAACAACACCTTCAGCAAATACACCTTGAGTAGCATCTACACCGAAAGCTTCAGATATTACTTTATCTTCACCTTTGTATATTAAGTAAGATCCTTCGTTTATTATATCAGTAACAGCAAGTACTAACATATCATATTCAGTAGCATTTATATAATTTAAGAATTCCTCTTTTTTAGATAAAATAGCATCTATGTCTAAAGTCATAACTTGTCCTATACCAACTCTTTTACCACTCATATCGAATTCTTTGAAGTCCATGTTTACTATTTCTTCTATAGAGAATCCTTCTAAAGAAGTACCAGCTTTGAACATTTCCATTCCGTATTTTTCATAGTCAACTTTAGCTATTTCAGCTAATGCTAAAGCAGCTTCTTTGTCTAATTCAGTAGTTGTTGGAGATTTGAATATTAAAGTATCTGATAATATAGCAGATAATAATAATCCAGCTATTTCATAAGGTATTTCAACATTATTTTCTTTGAATAAGTTGTAGATTATTGTACAAGTACATCCAACAGGCATTATTCTAACTGATATTGGAAGATCAGTAGATAAACATCCTATTTTGTGGTGGTCTATAACTTCTACTAAGTTAGCTTCAGCTATATCATCAGCAGTCTGTGCAACTTCATTGTGGTCTACTAAAGCAACATCTTGACCTTTTATAGCTCCAGCAGATAATACTTCTGGTGCTTCTACTTTAAAGTAATCTAAAACGAATTTAGCTTCCTTTCTTGGTTCTTCTAAAGCATAAGCTTTAGCTTCAACTCCTAATTTGTTTTTTAAATATGCTAATGATATTGCTGAGCATATTGAATCTGTGTCAGGACTTTTATGTCCAAAAACAAATAAACTCATATGTAAAACTCCTCTCATTAAATTACTATTAGTAATTTAATTATTGTATTTTATTAAAATTGAATACTATTATATAGTAAATATAGTATTTGATATAACATTAATTATATCAAAATCTTAGCAATAGTGACAATAATCTATTAATATATGCTAATTTTATTATTGTCTAATATTTTTAATGTAATAACAAAAATACTATAATTATTATAATAAGCAAAATGTAAATTATGCTTAAATAAAATAAACATTATATATAATATAATGAATACAAAATAAAAATTTAAAATATTCAGAAAATTAATTGACATAAAAAAAGAAACATACTACAATTGAGTTATAAAAAATAGATAGATAAAAAACGGGGCCTGTTAAGGCCCCCTTAATTTTTTTGAAATTATTTTTTATCTATGATTACTTTTTCTTGATAATTTTTAATTTTAAAGATGCTGTTAGTATAATCAACTTCAAAGTTGGCAAAGGCTGAGAATAAATCTATATCTCTCATAAGATGAACAGTCATCAAATAGCTTTCCTTATTAATTCTTATAAGAATAGATCTAACATATGGAAATTGTATTCGAGAATTAAAGAAATTAGACTCTCCTATATTTATATCAACACATCTATAATTTATATCTATATATAAATCTAAATCATTATCTTCTTCTCTTATTACTCTATAATCAAAGTCGCTATCTAAATTTAAATTTCCGATTTTTATCATTTATATCACCTCAAATAAAAATATTTATATAATTATATGTAATATACAATATAAGCTATTTTGTTTATAAATATCAATATTAATTTAAAGAAGGATAGATTATGGGGATAAAAAAATAGAGAAGAATAAATTTATTCTTCTCTATTTTAGCAAAAACGTAGCTTCCACTGGGGGAATGAAAGCTTTATATTGGGGGAGATTGAGTTAAATATTTAAATTACATTAGTATTATTGTCTTTTGATTGAAAATTTATACATAAAAATTAATATTAAATTTATGATAAATAAAAAATTCCAAAGAATATTAAAATCTTTGGAATAAATTAAATAATTATCTCTTAGGATTTATGAACTTAGCACCTAAGTATTTTTTTATATCTTCATCTGAAGAAAAATCGTCGATAAGTATTTCACGACCTGAATCTTCTAAAATTACTAAAACTTCAGTATTTCCTTTTAAGAAGGCTTTTTGAACTGTTTCTTCTTTTACTTCTCTAGTTTTAGTTATTCCTTTTTTAGCTTTTTCAAAATCCTTTGTGAAATAACTTTCCATCATATTGATTACTTTTGTATATCTGTTCATTTAGTAAGATACCTCCTACAATTTATAGTAATAAAGTGATATAATAAGTTTTTGTATTAACCTAATAATTATAACAAGGAGAATGTACAATGGCTAGTATAAATAAAGCAGATATTTTAAAAAGTGTAGATTATGCTAAAAAAAATCAACTATTTAATAAGCTTAATAATATATATGATAATTTACCAAAGGGTGAGTGTACAGGGTGTGGAAGCTGCTGTATGGAATCTGTAGGAATTAATTTAATAGAATTTTTAAATATATATAATTATTTACAAGATAAAGATGAATTAAGAAAAAAATCTCTTGGAAGAATAATGGATTATTATTTTATGGAATTTATGAAGAAAAACTGTTGTCCATTTAAAGATGAAAATAATAGATGTGAAATCTATGAAGTAAGACCATTAAATTGTAGACTGTTTGGTCACTGGAAAAAAGAAGACTATAATAAAAATTTAAATGATATAACTGAGAAAAATAAACAATATAAAAATATAATGAAGGGTAAATATGGATTTGATATAAGTGATGAAGTAGTAAACTATAAAATAAAATATTGTGAAGATTTTATACCTGAAAATAGATATTTATCAAAAAGTGAAAGACTAAGTTTTGCCGATGATTTAATGGTTCTTGATTCAAGACTTTTTACTAAAGGTATTATAGATATAGAATTTAGAGATAGAGGAATTGTAGAATATTTTATTGATTCACTATTAAATCAAAATATATCTTATAATATTAAAGTGAGGATTTCTAAAGAACAACATATATCAAAGAGAACTATAGGCAGATTAAAGCGAATGTTAATTAAATAATATGAATTGGCAGGTGGAATAAGTGAAATTAATAAACATAAAAGGGGACACTTATTACATTAAAGGTGGAACAAATACAGGAGTAGTTAAATTAGATGAAGATAATGTTTTAATTATAGACCCAGGTCTAGGAGGATTAAGGCCTAAAAAGATAATGGGATTATTAAAAGAAAATAATATGAAAATAAGTCATATAATTAATACTCATGAACATGAGGACCACTATGAAGGATGTAATCAAATAAAAATAAATGATGAAACTATCCAAATATTATCTTCAAAAGAAGCAAAAATATATATAGATTTTCCACATAAATTTGCAGATAGTATATTAGGAGGAAAATCTAACATACTTTTAAATCCAAAAGTATCAGATAAAAAAGGAAATCTAATTAAAATAGACAACGTTGTAAGTGAAGGAAATATTGTATTAAACAATAAAAAAGTAGAAATAATTAAATTAAAAGGTCATAGTGAAGGTAGTATAGGTGTTTTAACAGAAGATAAAGTACTTTTTGTTGGAGATTTATTTGTGGGAGAATATATATTTAGAAAATTTGAGCTACTTTTAATGTATGATGTTAAGTCATATTTAAGTTCAATAGATAAAATAAAAAATCTTGAATTTGAATATATGGTTTTAGGCCATAGTAAAAAAATTTACTCAAAGGAAGAAAGTAAACTTCTCATAAAATCACATAGTGATGCAATTAATAAATATATAAATCAAGTTAGAGAATTACTTAAATCACCTATAACCATAGATAATATATTAAAAAATATAATAAATAATAATAATTTATATTGTAATTACACCCAGTATTATTTTTTTAGAAGTACTATAATTTCCATAATTAGTTATTTATGTGATTTAAATCAAGTAGATTATAGTATAAAACTGGGAGAAATGCTTTATTATTCTAAAAAAGCATAAATTATGATAAAATATATATGATTTGAAACTAGTATAAAGGGTGAATAATATGAAGTATGAAAAATGGGATGAAGTATTAGCTCCTTATGAACACGCAGTGGAAGAACTAAAAGTAAAATTTAAAAATATAAGAAAAGAATTTCTTACAAAGGGTGAATATTCTCCCATAGAATTTGTCACAGGGAGGACGAAAAAAATATCATCTATTATATCTAAAGCCAATAGACTAGAGGCTGAAGATATTGAAAAAGAAATTGAAGATATAGCTGGAATAAGAATAATGTGTCAGTTTGTTGAAGATATATATACCTTAGTTGATTTAATAAAAGCAAGAACTGATATGACTGTAATATATGAAAAAGATTATATAACTAATTTTAAAGATAGTGGATATAGAAGCTATCATGTCATAATTAATTATCCAATAAACTCTATAGCAGGATACAAAGAAATAATTTGTGAAATTCAAATAAGAACATTGGCAATGAATTTCTGGGCAACTATAGAACACTCTTTAAAATATAAATATGAACATTACATACCAGAGGATGTGGCAAAGAGGCTTAGAAGAGCTGCTGATGCTGCATTTTTATTAGATCAAGAAATGAGTGAAATTCGAGAAGAAATAATGAAAGCTCAAGTAATGTATCAATCAAAATCACTTACTATTAGAGAAGTTTTAAGTGAAATACAAGAGTTATATGATTTAGGGGAAATTAGTAGAGCTATAAATTATCAAAGAAGACTAGATAGAATAGACAGTCAAAAAGATATTAAAGAAATTGTTGCTCTAAAAGAAGAAATCGAAGTAATATTACAAAATTATAAAAATACGAAAATAGATGATTAGTGGGGGCTGTCTTAATTTTATTAAGACAGCTTTTTAAACATAAATATGTTTCACGCTAGGAAGGATGAATATATGAGTTTATATGCAATAGGTGATTTACATTTCTCCACAGCAGTAAATAAACCTATGGATGTATTTGGAGATAATTGGGATAATCACCAAGAAAAAATAATAAATAATTGGAAAGAAGTTATAAGTGATGAAGATACTGTTTTAGTACTTGGAGATACTTCTTGGGCTATAAATATGGATGAGGCAAAAGAAGATTTAGATATAATTAATAATTTGCCAGGAAAGAAAGTTTTTATTAAAGGAAACCATGATTATTGGTGGTCATCTTTAAATAAGCTTAAAAAGGCTTATGAAGAAATATCCTTTTTACAAAATACATATTATAAATATGAAAATATAGGTATATGTGGTAGTAGGGGATGGCTTTGTCCAAATGAAGTTAAGTTTGATGAAGATGACGAAAAAATTTATAAAAGAGAACAGTTAAGACTAAAAATGTCTTTAGATGCTGCTAAAAAAGATGGATGTGAAGAATTTATAGTAATAACTCATTATCCACCAACGAATGATAAATTACAACCATCAGGGTTTACTGAAATTTATGAAGAATATAATGTTAAAAAAGTTATCTATGGTCACCTGCATGGAAGAGAATTCTTTGATATGGGATTAAAAGGTGAGAGAAATGGTGTGGATTATATTTTAGCATCTAGTGATTATATAAATTTTAAACCTATAAAAATAATAGAGTAAGAAATTAAAAAAATGTAAATACTATAAAACATAATGTCTAAGAATAATAATTAAGGAATATTAGCAATTTTTATTTAATAAAGGAGTGTTAATAAATGAGATGGGTGTTAGTATTCATACTTTTATACCTTATACCATTGACGGTACTTTTTAGAAACTATAAAAGTTTCAAAAGAGCGTGCATTTATGGAAGTATTTATGTTATTTTATCAACAACAATAGTAATTTCAAATATATATTTAAGTGGTCTTAAAATAATAGAAGAGGCTCTTGATTATTCAGATGATTTGGTATTAGAAACATATTTAAATAATGATAAAAATATATTGAATAATAAAGAACTTACAAGAAAATTAGATTTACAGAAAATAGATGATTTTAGAAAGGAAATATATTCTACAGAAAAAAAAGCTTTGATGCCTATGAGAGAATGCCTTCCTTATACTAATAATCTACAAAAAAGTTTAGCTAATTTAAGTCAAATAAGAAGTGAAGTTTTGTATGCAAAAAATATGTGTGAAGAGGTAGTTAAAATATATGATAATATGGATGTTCCCGTATTATCAAAGGATGAATATACACAAGTATTAAAAAGTGCCAAAATAAACGTAAAAAAAACTTATGAACTAAGAACTTTAGCAATGGAAAGTAGTTTACAGTTAATAGATACAAAAAATCCTATATATATAAATAAAATAACGGATTATATAAAATTATCTGATAAAGAAATTAATACATTTAAAGATAAAATGGACCAATTAAAATCAATAATAAATAAAGAATAATAGAAGGAGTATCATTAGCTTGATACTCTTTTTGTTTTTCTATGATATGTCAACAATAAGTAAGTTATGCTATAATACATATAAATAAATACAAAAAGTAGGACAAGATAACTAAGGTTAAAGATTATAAACATACGAAATAGATACAAGATGGTATGTTTTAATAACTTGATTGTTAGAAAAGGAGGCGGGATATTATGATACAACTTAAATTAAAGAATAAAAAAGGTCAGCTTAATGTAAATAGTAAAGAAGTAAAAGATATATTAGGAATTAGATCAGATATTGATTTTGTACAAGATATATCTAATACTATAAATCAAAAAAATATAATGGTATTTGATTGTAAATTATCAGAAAGCATATTTTCAAAGGAAATAGCTAAACAACTGATTGAAGAATCAGCTGGAGAAATAGATGAATCATTCTTTGATTTATTTTTTGAAGATGTAAAAGCCTTCCTAAAGGATACGACAGATGAAATAGAAGCAGAGTTACAAGATATATACTTAGTGGATAATATAAGATGTTGCTTTGATATATATAGTATAAATGATGATTTTACAGATTTTAAATTTGTATTTATAGCAAGTTTTAAAGAAACAAGAATAGCTGTTTTAGAAAATCTGGCTAAGATAGTGTCGAAAAGACAATTGGCAGGTGCATCTAAATTTTATTGTTAAATTTAATCTAGAATTTATGAACCAGGACTTACAAGTATTGTCCTGGTTTTGTTTTTATAATAATTAAATTGACAATAAAAAGTCTAATAACTACAATTTATTTAGAAAGCTTATTTTTATAAAAAATTTAGATAGATTATATATTCATAGAGGGGAATGAAGATAATGAAAGAGATAAATACAAAAGATGCTGTTGGGCATGTTCTTTGTCATGATATTACTCAAATAGTTAAAGATAAGGTTAAGGGAGTTGCTTTTAAAAAAGGACATGTAGTAAAAGAAGAAGATATTGAAAAATTATTATCTTTGGGTAAAGATCATTTATATGTATGGGAGAAAAAGGAAGGTATGTTGCATGAAAATGAAGCAGCCATGTATTTGAGAGATATATGTAAAAATGATTATATGGAACAATCAGATGTTAAAGAGGGAAAAATAGAGTTAAGTGCGACAATAGATGGATTATTAAAAGTAGATGTTGAAAAACTTAGACAAGTGAATGCTTTAGGGGAAATGATGATAGCTACTAGACATGGAAATACACCTATAAAAAGAGGCGATAAATTGGCAGGAACTAGAATAATACCTTTAATTATCGAAGAGGAAAAAATGAAAAGGGCAAAAGAATTATGTAAAAATGAACCTATACTTAGTATTAAACCTTATGTACATAAAAAAGTAGGAATAGTAACAACTGGTAATGAGGTTTATTATGGAAGGATAAAGGATACATTTGGACCTGTAGTGATGGATAAGGTAAAGGAATTTGGTGCCGAAATTCTTGGGCAAACGATTGTAAATGATAATCCAGATAATATAACAAAAGCAATTTTAGATTTTATTGAAAAAGGTGCAGATATGGTTTTATGTACTGGTGGGATGAGTGTTGACCCGGATGATAAAACACCTAAAGCTATAAAGGATACAGGAGCAGAAATTATTAGTTATGGTGCACCAGTTCTTCCAGGAGCTATGTTATTACTATCATATTATAAAAAGAATGACAAACTTATACCAATTATAGGATTACCAGGTTGTGTAATGTATTCTAAAAGAACGATTTTTGACTTAATTCTACCTCGTGTTATGGCAGATGAAAAAATAAGTAAAGATGACCTAAGTAGATTAGGATTAGGTGGATTATGCTTGAATTGTGAAGTATGCCATTACCCTAATTGTGGATTTGGGAAAGGAATGTAGATATTTTCAACTTAAATATTATATTCTGTTTACAAAAATAAACCCATACTTTCTTTATCAGGAAATTATTTTGCAGCATTGGCAATTTTTGAAACAATAGGAAAAGAACTTATTTATCAAATAAATAGAGATGAGGATTTAAAAGAAAGAAGAAAAAAGGCAATCTGGAGCAATGTTATCCATGTTAGGATGTAACTGTTTAGTAGACATAAAAGTAGGAACGAAGGAAGTTTTAAGTGGAGACGAAGTAGAAATTATACTTTTGTAGGAGGTAGTTAATTGAGTAAAAAACATTTATATTTGCGATTAGTGGATGTAAGAATTCTGGAAAGACAACTTTAATAACTAAATCAATACCTAAGTTTTGCGAAAAGGGATATAAAGTGGTCACTATAAAACATGATGGTCAAGATTTTAATGCAGATAATATATGAACAGATACATATAAACATAAAAAAGCTGGAGCTTATGGTAGAGCCATATTTTCAAAAAATAAATTAAATTTAATAGGTATACTATCAGATTTGAATGATGTTAAGTTTAATAACAAAGTAATAAATTTAAATCATATAGATGAAATAGCATCAGAAGTATTGAATTATATGCATAATGTATCTAATCTATAGATTTATAAATAAAGATTTTTAATCTGTAATGGGGGATGCTTATGATAGATAAATTAAATAGGAATATAGAATATTTGAGGATATCAGTAACAGATAGATGTAACTTAAGATGTGTTTATTGTATGCCAGAAGAGGGTGTTGAGAATATTCCTCATGATGAGATTTTATCCTATGATGAAATTTTAAAAGTTTGTAAGTGTGCATCAAAATTAGGAATTAAGAAAATTAAAATAACAGGCGGGGAGCCCCTTGTTAGAAAAGATATAGTATCTTTAATAAGAGATATAAAAAATATTAGAGGTATCGAACAAGTAACTTTAACAACTAATGGAGTTTTACTTTATGATATGGCAAAAGATTTATATGAAGCTGGTATAGATGCCATAAATGTAAGTTTAGACACTTTAAGTAGAAAAAAATTCTTAAAAATAACAAGACGCGATGACTTTGAAAAAGTATCAATGGCCATAGACAAACTTGTTGATTTAGGTGTTAGAGTTAAGATAAATTGTCTTGCTATTAAAGAGTATAATTTTGATGAAATTGTTAAGATTGCTCAGTATTCAAAAGATAATAATATAGATGTGAGATTTATTGAATTAATGCCTATAGGATATGGCAAAATTTATACAGGCATTTCCAATGAAGTAATTTTAGGATTATTAGAAGAGAAATATGGGCAATTTGAAAAAGTAAAAGAAAAAAGGGGAAATGGTCCAGCTGTATATTATGCAAATGAAAATTTTAAAGGTTGTATAGGTTTTATAAGTGCTATAAGCCATGAATTTTGTGAAACTTGTAACAGGGTAAGACTTACATCTAATGGATTTTTAAAATTATGTTTACATTATAATAAAGGAATTGATTTAAAAGAACCTCTTAGAAGCAATATTTCAGATGAAGATTTAACAAATATGATACATGATGCTATTAAAAATAAACCGTTAGGACATAATTTTTATCATGATAGTGATATGAATAATATAGAAAGTAAAAATATGGTTCAAATTGGTGGATAAAAGGGGGAGCAAAAAGTGGGGAAAATTATTGATGTATGTTTAAGTGAAAAAAAAGGTGTACAAAAGAAAAGAATCGATGAAGGAATTTTTATAGAGGATTTTGGTCTACAAGGAGATGCACATGCTGGAAAATGGCACAGACAAGTAAGTTTATTATCTTATGAAAAGGTGGTTTCTTTCAATGAACTAGGCGCAGGTGTAGATTCAGGAGCTTTTGGTGAAAACTTAGTTGTAGAAGGATATGATTTAAAAAATATACCTGTTGGAACAAAATTTAAATGTAATGATGTAATATTAGAAGTGACTCAAATAGGTAAGAAATGTCACAATGGCTGTGAAATATTCAAAAAAATGGGTGATTGTATAATGCCTAGAGAAGGAATATTTGCTAAAGTTATACATGGTGGAACAATAAAACCAGGTGATGAAATAGAAATAATTGAAGGAGAGTAATCATATGTATAGAGTTGGCATAATTACAGCAAGTGACAAAGGTTCAAGGGGAGAAAGAATAGACGAAAGTGGACAAAAAATAAAAGATATAGTATCGCAATTTGGTTATGAAGTATCATATTATAAAGTTTTACCAGATGATAAAGAAACTTTATCAAATGAAATGAAAAAATTATGTGATGAAAATTTAGTTGATATAATATTAACAACTGGTGGAACTGGATTTTCAAAAAGAGATAATACTCCAGAAGCAACTTTAGAAATTGCAGAAAAACTTGTTCCAGGTATTTCAGAAGCAGTAAGAAACTATAGTATGCAATTTACTAAAAAGGCAATGCTTAGTAGGGCAGTGTCTGTTATAAGAAAAGAAACTTTAATAATAAATATGCCCGGAAGTTCTAAAGCAGTGAAAGAAAGTATGGAATGTATAATGCCAGCGTTGAATCATGGACTTGATATATTAAAAGGAACAGCAAGTGAGTGTGCTAGAAAATAGAAAAATACCTGTTTGCTAATGGAAAAGATAGAGTAATTTATTATAGTACCCTCTATTTTCATTGTAGCAAGGATTAATTTGATAAAAAACATTGTGAAAAGATATTATAAAACTTTTTCACAATGTTTTTTATGTAGGAAATTTATATTCTATTTAAATACTATTCTATGTTCATTAGCGTTTATATCAGTATTATTTTGTTATTATGTTAATAAAATAATATTATATATTTATTTTGAGTAATGTATAAAAAAGTACTTTGTATACATGTTAGAATTCTAAGTTTTTTGGTGGAATATTGCTATAATTAATGTATAGACAAAATTCCAAAAAGGGGGTTATTTTTATGGAAAAAAGATTTTTAGCACCTAAGGAAATAGCCAATGCAATGGTTAATGTCGGGGTTGGTAAAGCCAACTTAAAAATATCAGCAATGATATATTTAGGTATTTTAGCAGGGGCATATATAGGATTTGGGGGATTAGCAAATACTATAGTAAGCCAAACTTTAGGTAATATTGACCCAGGATTAGCTAAATTTGCAGGAGCTGCAGTTTTCCCTGTAGGACTTATGTTAGTTGTTATAGCTGGTGCAGAATTATTTACAGGAAATAACTTAATGACATTAGCAGTAATGAATAAAAAAATTACAACAGGGCAAATGTTAAAAAATTGGAGTGTTGTTTGGGTATCTAACTTAGTTGGATCAGTTCTTTTAGCACTAATAGTAGTTTATACTGGTGTTTTAGATGGAGACGCAGGTACAAAAGCAATAGCTATTGCAGAAGGTAAGGTATCTTTAAGTGTTATGACAATGATAGGTAGAGGTATTTTATGTAATGTATTAGTTGTTTTAGCAGTATGGATGGCAACATCTTCTCAAGATATTATATCTAAAATATTTGCTTGTTGGTTCCCAATTATGTTATTCGTTTTATGCGGATTTGAGCATAGCGTGGCAAATATGTACTTTATACCAGCAGGAATGCTTTTAGGAGCAAAAATTACTATGGGAGCATTAATTAAGAATTTAGTATGTGTAACAATAGGAAATATATTAGGAGGAGCTATAATAGTTCCTTGCTTATATCATGCTACATACTTAAAAGATGATCTTTTAGCATCAAAGCAACAATCATAAAATTATTAATTGTTGTATAAAAATGTTAAAGATAATGGGATAAACTTTATATGAGTTTATCCCATTATTATATATATTTTTATGTAGGAAAATTCTCTAGAGGTATTGGATACTTCTATCCAACTAAATATATTCCATCAGCTGAATTACCAGATGAAGAGTATCAAACTATACTTATGACTGGACGTATATTATATTATTATACAACTAGAGTTATGACTGGAAGAACAGAGGAGCTAATGAAAATTGCACCTTCATCATTTATAGAAATAAATATAAAAAATGGAGACAGATCAAAAGTAACATCAAGACGTGGAGAGATAGAAACAACAGCTCGTGTAGGTTATAAAGTATCTAAAGGTGAAAGTTGGATGCCATTCCACTTCCCAGATAGAAATGCAAACTGGTTAACAAATGCAGCGCTTTATGGATAATAGAGTGCTGCTTTTATTTATTAAAATATAAATATTTTGGAAAAGACTTAGGTAAAGTTAACGTACGCACAGATATACAATTTAAAATAATGACAGGAGCATTTACAGCAATAAGTAATATAAAAAATACAATAGAATATTCGTATATATTGACTATTCATAATATAAAGATATGTGGTAAAATCATTTTATAATTAAAATTTATCCTTTTTTAAGTAAAAGCATATACTAGAAATAAAGATAAATGATTAAAGAGAAATTACGTTAAAAATTTATAATATAAAAGTAGATTATTGACAATAAAAAGCAATAATCTGGGAGGAAATAAGATGAACAAGGAATTTATATATAGAGAACTATTAAATATATTAGATGAAGAAAGCATTAAAGTTGATGAGCCTATGAAAAAACATATAACTTTTAGAGTGGGAGGGCCAGCAGACTTTTTAGTAAAACCTAAAACGGAAGCACAATTAAGTGAAGTTATAAAATTTGCTAAAAAAGAAAATATACCATTCTTAGTAATAGGAAATGGTTCAAACCTTCTTGTAAAAGATGGTGGAATTAGAGGTATAGTTATAGAATTATCAGATAACTTTAATAATTATGAAATAGAAGGCAAAATAATAAAAGCTCAAAGTGGAGTATTACTTTCTATATTAGGAAGAAATGCAATGAAAAATGCTTTAACAGGGTTAGAGTTTGCAGCAGGTATACCGGGAACTTTAGGTGGAGCATTAGCAATGAATGCAGGTGCCTATGGTGGAGAAATGAAACAAGTAGTAAAAAGTGTAAAGCTTATGGACACTGATGGAAATATATTTGAATTATCAAACGAAGAAATGAAATTTGAATATAGAAAAAGCTTATTATCATCAACAGATTATATAGTTTTATCAGCAGTAATTGAATTACAAGAAGGAAATATTGATGAAATTAAAGCTACTATGGCTGATTACTCAAACAAAAGAGTTACTAAACAACCATTAAACTTACCAAGTGCAGGAAGTACATTTAAGAGACCAGAAGGGAATTTTGCAGCAAAGTTAATAGATGATTGTGGACTTAGAGGTTTAACTTTAAGAGGAGCACAAGTATCAGATAAACACTGTGGATTTGTAGTTAATAGTGGTGGTGCAGATGCAAAAGATATATTAGATTTAATGTTTATAGTAAAAAGTACAGTAAATGGAAAATTTGGTATAATGTTAGAGGAAGAAGTTAAAATTATTGGAGAGGACTAATAAATGAAAATTCTAGCTGATTATCATACACATACAATATATAGTCATGGTAAAGGAACTATAGAAGACAATGTAAAGGTGGCCATTTCAAAGGGTATTGAAACTCTTGGTATATCAGATCATAGTTATGGACATTTAACTTATGGTGTAAAAAGAGATGATATATTTAAAATGAGAGAAGAAATAGACATTCTAAATGAAAAATATAAAAATAAGATTAAAATTCTATTGGGAGTAGAAAGTAATATATTAGATGATAAAGGAAATATTGATTATGATGATAAAATAGGAGATGTATTAGATTATGTTATGGCTGGATATCATTTTGGATCAAAACCAACAAATGTAAAAGCTTTAATTAATCATGCCAATAACTATGTTTTTAAAACAGAAAAAGCAAAAGAATACAATACTTTAGGTATTATAAATGCTATGAAAAATAATAATATATTTGTTATAACTCACCCAGGAGATAAGGGGGATATATATATAGAAGAAGTTGCAAAAGTGGCAAAAGAAACTAATACTAAACTAGAGATAAATAGTAGTCATAGATTTTTAAATGCCAATCAACTTAGACAAATTGAGCACATAGGTAATACTTTTATAGTAGGGTCAGATGCTCATGTTCCACAAAATGTAGGTAACTTTAATTTAGCATTAAATACTATAAAAGAAGCAAAAATTGATTTATCTCTAATCGAAAATATAAAATTTTAATAAAAAGGGAGTTTATAAATGAAATTTATAATAGTTACTGGACTTTCAGGTTCAGGAAAAAGTGAAGCTATGAGATCTTTAGAAGATATGGGATTTTATTGCGTAGATAATTTACCTCCCGCATTAATCCCTAAATTTGCTGAATTGTGTTATCAATCTAATTCAACTATAGATAAAGTAGCATTAGGAATAGATGTAAGAGGAAGAAAGTTTTTTAAAGCCTTACATGAAAGTTTAAATGTATTGAGAAAAGATAAATATCCTTTTGAAATACTGTACTTAGATTGCTCAGATGATATTTTACTAAAACGATATAAAATGACTAGAAGAAATCATCCTTTAGCAATTAATAGACAGATACCAGAAGGTATAAAAATAGAAAGAACAATATTAGAACCGTTAAAAGAAATAGCTGATTGCATAATAGATACATCTAATATGAAACCAAAAGATTTAAAAGAAGAAATAAGTAAGATTTATGCCAATGGAGAAGTAAATAATAATTTAACTATTTCAGTTGTTTCTTTTGGATTTAAACATGGTATACCTTCAGATTCTGATTTAGTTTTTGATGTTAGATTTTTACCAAATCCTTATTATGTAGAAGAATTAAGAAATAAAACAGGAGACGATCAAGAAGTAAGGGATTATGTTATGGATTCTGAAATAAGTCATCAATTTTATGATAAGTTATTAGATATGATTAACTTCTTGGTGCCTCAGTATATAAAAGAAGGAAAACACCATTTAGTTATAAGTATAGGATGTACTGGAGGAAGACATAGATCAGTAACTATATGTAATCTTATAAGTGATGAACTAATGAAACAAGACTATAGGGTAGTTAAGAAGCATAGGGATTCTATGATAAGATAGGTGGATAGAGTTATGAAATATTTAGGCTATATAATAGATGTTATAGGTATAGTTACTTTGATTATAGGTTTGTATTTTTTCATAAAAGCAAAAAAACAAGTAAAAATAGAGAATAAAAGAAAGAGAGATAAATTAGAAAAGCCTTATGTTGTGGTTATAGGTGGAGGAACAGGTCAGTCTATTTTTTTAAGAGGTTTAAAAAAAATTACTCCAAATATTACAGCAGTAGTTACTGTTGCTGATGATGGAGGAGGCTCTGGCGTTTTAAGGTCTGACCTTGGTATGTTACCGCCAGGCGATATAAGAAACTGTTTATTAGCTTTAGCTAATACAGAGCCAACAATGCAAGAAGTTATGCAATATAGATTTGAAGAAGGTGGACTTAAAGGTCAAAGTTTTGGCAACCTTTTTCTAGCAGCCATGAATGGATTGTATGGTAATTTTGAGACAGCAGTTTATAAATTAAGTGAAATTTTTAATATAACAGGTAGAGTTTTACCAGTTACATTGGAAAGCATAGATTTAATGGCTAAATTAAACAATGGAAATATTATAAAAGGGGAATCTAAGATTCCAAGGCAAGTAAGAAAACAAAAAAGTAAAATAGAAGAAGTTTACCTTGAACCTAAGGATGCGAAGCCATTAGATGAAGTTATAAACGCAATTTATAAAGCTGATTATGTGATAATGGGTCCAGGAAGTTTATACACTAGTATAATACCTAATTTATTAGTTGATGGTATGGTTGAAGCCATAAAAGGAACTAATGCAACAAGAATATATATTCCAAATGTGATGACTCAACCGGGTGAAACTGATGGATATGATGTACTAGATCATGTTAAAGCTATAAATAAACATACAAAAGGAAACTTAATTGATTATATTATAACTAATAATGAAGTAATACCAGATGATTGTTTTAAAAAATACAAAAAAGATGGATCAAATCAAGTATTATTAAGTAAAGAGCAAAGAAATTCATTGAAAAATATGGGGATAAAAATAATAGAAGGTGATTTAATAGAAATTAAAAATGATTATATTAGACATCATGCAGACTCCATATGTGATATAATCAATGATTTGGCACTAAATCATTGTGATGATAGAGCAATGTAAAAAAGGATTTTATAACGATTATATAGAAATCCTTATTATTATGTTAGTTTTAAGGAGTGAACATCTATGAGAGAAGAGATTAGTGCCGGTGGGGTGGTGTTATTTGGAAATGCTATTCTTTTACTGAGGAAGTTCAATGGCGATTGGGTATTGCCAAAAGGAAAAGTAGAAGAAGGCGAAAATAATGAAGAAGCTGCATTAAGAGAAGTAGCAGAAGAAACTGGAGTAAAAGCAGAAACCTTAAAATATCTTGGGGAAATACATTATACTTTTAAAGAAAACTGGGATGAAAATAGATCTGTTCATAAAACTGTATTTTGGTATTTAATGCAATCTAAAAATATGGATACAATACCACAAAAAGAAGAAGGTTTTGTGGATGCTAAATTTATTCATATAGATAGAGTAGTTGACCTAGCAAGATATGATGATGAAAAAGAAATTATAAAGGTTGCTTTAAAAGAAATAAAAAAAAGATTAAAAAAGAGCTAGAATAATAGGTGGTATATATGTCTTTTTCTACAGAAACAAAAAATGAATTATCTAGAACTGCATCCGATAGTTTATGTTGTAAAAAAGCTGAATTATCAGGAATTGCAAAGATGGCTGGAAGTATTCAAATTGTAGGTTATAAAAAAATTAATTTGAAAATTTCTACAGAGTTAAATTCAATAGCTAGAAAAGTTTTTAAAATATTGAAATCTAATTTTAATATAAATACTAATATTGTAGTTAATAAGAATCAAATGTTAAAGAGAAATAATAGCTATGTACTAACAGTAACAAGTGAAATGGGATCTGAAGAGTTGATGAAATCATTAGGTTTATTAGATGAAAATAAAGATTTTTTACCATGCCATACAGTACCATCGTGGGTTTATGAAGATGAAGAATGTAAAAAAGCATTTATCAGAGGTGCTTTTTTAGGTGGTGGGTCCATAAGTGATCCAGAAAAAAATTATCATTTAGAATTTGTTGCAAGTAATGAAGAATTTGCAACATCATTAATGGATTTAATCAATTCTTTAGGATTTAATGCTAAAATGGTATGTAGAAAAAACTCATATGTTGTATATTTGAAGGAAAGTGAACAAATATCAGATTTATTAAGTCTTATAGGTGCTTTTCAAGCTCTTTTAAGCCTTCAAAATACAAAAATATTAAAGCAGATGAGAAATAATGTAAATAGAATAGTTAATTGTGAAACAGCAAATCTTTCAAAAACAGTTAATGCAGCTGTTAGACAGGTAGAAAATATTAAATTAATTCAACAAAAAATGGGTATAAATCAATTACCACAAAATTTACAACAAATTGCTTTATTAAGAGTGGAAAATGAAGATTTAACATTAAAAGAATTGGGAGAATTATTAGATCCTCCAATTAGTAAATCTGGAGTAAATCATAGATTGAAAAAAATTGAAGATATAGCTAATGAGTTAAGAAGCAAAGAATTTGATAATGAAAGCAATGATGAAAACTAATTATTAAGGGGGTTATATATATATAGCCTCTTTTTTAGTTGTATAAGTGTGATAAAATAAGTTTAGAAAATTAGGAGGTGACATAATGAATAAAGATTTTATTCATCTTCATGTGCATACAGAGTACAGTTTATTAGATGGTTTTTCCAGGTTAAATAAACTAATTAACAGAGCAAAAGAATTGAATATGCAAGCTATAGCGATAACAGACCATGGATGTATGTTTGGAGCTATAGATTTTTATAAGAAAGCTAAAGCGGCAGGAATTAAACCTGTTATTGGATGTGAAGTTTATACGGCAGCTCGTGGTTTAAGAGATAAAGATCCTAATTATGACAAAAGATATGGACACTTGGTATTACTTGCTGAAAATATGACAGGATATAAAAATTTAATAAAATTAGTATCAACTTCTTATGTAGAAGGATTTTACTATAAACCTAGAGTTGACATAGAAGCATTAAGAGAACATAGTGAAGGAATAATTGCTCTATCAGCCTGTTTAGCAGGAGATGTATCTAATAATATATTAAATAGAAATTATGAAAAGGCAAAAGAATTTGCACTATTATATAGAGATATATTTGGAGAAAATAATTTTTATTTAGAGTTACAAGATCATCATTTGCCAGAACAAAAAGAAGTAAATGCAGGATTAGTTAAATTATCTAAGGAAACGGGAATTCCTTTAGTAGCTACAAATGACCTTCATTATGTTAATAAAGAAGATGCTAAAACACATGATGTACTTATGTGTATTCAAATGGGTAAAACACTAAATGATCCAAGTAGAATGAGGTTCGGAAGCGATGAATTTTATTTAAAATCAAGAGAAGAAATGGAAGAACTTTTCCCATATGCTCATCAAGCTTTAGACAATACTATAGAAATTGCCAATAGGTGTAATGTGGAATTTGATTTTAATACTTATCATTTACCCAAATATGATGTGCCAGAAGGTTATACAACAGAAAGTTATCTAAGAGAATTGTGTTTTAAAGGTTTAAATGAAAGATATAAAGAACCTACACAAGAAGCAATAGATAGGCTAAATTATGAAATTGATGTAATTTCAAAAATGGGATATATAGAGTATTTTTTAATTACATGGGATTTTATTAATTATGCCAAAGAGAATAATATAATGGTTGGACCAGGTAGAGGTAGTGCTGCAGGTTCTATAGTTGCATATACCTTAAGAATAACTGATATAGATCCAATTAAGTATTCACTATTATTTGAGCGTTTCTTAAATCCAGAGAGGGTCTCGATGCCCGATATAGATATTGACTTTTGCTATGAAAGAAGAGAAGAAGTTATAGATTATGTAAAGAGAAAATATGGAGATGACCATGTTGCACAAATTATAACTTTTGGAACTATGAAGGCAAAGGCAGCTATAAGAGATGTTGGAAGGGTTTTAGATATTCCTTACAATAAAGTAGATAAGATAGCAAAGGAAATTCCTTTTGATTTAGGAATGACCATAGATAAAGCATTAGAAGTAAATCCGGAGTTAAGAAACTTATATGAACAAGATGCTGAAACAAGAGAAGTAATAGAGATATCTAAACAGATGGAAGGTATGCTTAGACATGCATCTACCCATGCTGCAGGTGTAGTTATATCTAAAGATCCTGTTGATGAATATGTACCACTATATAGACATCAAGAGTCTATAAGTACTCAGTTTACAATGACAACATTGGAAGAGTTAGGACTTCTAAAAATGGATTTTCTAGGCCTTAGAACACTTACGGTTATAAGAGATGCCCTTGATTTAATTGAGAAAAAGTATGGAAAAAGAATAGATTTTTCTTCTATGGATTATGATGATCCAAAGGTCTATGAGTTACTTTCTTCAGGAAATACACTGGGAGTATTCCAATTGGAGAGTTCGGGAATGAGAAGTTTCATGAAACAGCTTAAGCCGAGTAATTTTGAGGATATTGTAGCCGGTATATCTTTATATAGACCAGGTCCAATGGATTCTATTCCAACTTATATAGAAAATAAACATAATCCAGACAAAATAACTTATATCCATGAAAGTTTAAGACCGATAATGGAAGTTTCTTATGGTTGTTTAGTTTACCAAGAACAAGTTATGCAGGTTGTTAGAGATTTAGCTGGATATAGCTATGGACGTAGTGACTTAGTTAGAAGAGCCATGGGTAAAAAGAAAATGGATGTCATGGAGCAAGAAAGACAATATTTCATACATGGAAAAGAAGATGAAAATGGAAATATCGAAATACAAGGTTGTGTAAGAAATGGTGTTCCAGAAGATATAGCAAATAAAATATTTGATGATATGATCGACTTCGCAAAATACGCATTTAACAAATCGCATGCGGCGGCATATGGAGTCGTATCTTATGAAACCGCATATTTAAAAGCATATTATCCAGTGGAATTTATGGCAGCCTTAATTACTAGTGTAATGGGCAATACTGACAAAGTAGTTGAATATATCAGAGAATGTAGTGCTTTAGATATAGAAATTTTAAAACCAGATATTAATAAAAGTTTTGGCAAATTCTCAGTTGAAGGTCACAACATTAGATTTGGTTTAGCTGCTGTTAAAAACGTAGGAGTTAATGTAATAAATAATATTATTAAAGAAAGAGAATTAAACGGAGACTTTAAAGATTTTGCTGATTTAGTAAAAAGACTAGATTCAAAGGATTTAAATAAAAGAGTGCTTGAAAGTTTAATTAAGTGCGGAGCTTTTGATAATATTAGTGACAACAGGGCAAGTTTAATGATGGGATACGAAAAATTATTAGACAGTGTATCTATGGATAGAAAGAAAAATGTAAAGGGTCAAATTTCTTTATTTGATGGTTTTCAAATGGGAAAAGAAACTGTAGAAGTCCAACAGGAAATTAGCTCTATTCCGAAAATAAAAGAATTTGAGGAAAGAGAAAGACTAGCTATGGAAAAAGAAGTATTAGGAATGTATGTAAGTGGTCATCCTTTAGGTGAGTATGAAGAAGAATTAAAAAATAATACTTCAATAGATAATGGAAAAATAAATGTTCTTAAAGAGGACATGGAATCTTATTTAAATTTAGATGAAAAAGAAGTTATTTTAGGTGGAATGATAGTTAATAAAAGAATTCAAACAACTAAGAGAAATGATATTATGGCATTTTTAGAGTTGGAGGATTTATATGGAACTATTGAAGTCATTGTATTTCCACAGACTTTAAAAGAATACAATTCCATATTAAATGAAGATAGTATTGTTTATATAAAAGGGAAGCTTAGCATAAAAGAAGAGGAAAGTGCAAAACTTATAGCAAGAGAAATCAAGGATATAAACGATAAGAGTAGCTTTAAAAGTAACAATTATAATAATTCATATGCAAAAAATAAAAAACAATCATCAAGTGGAATTTTTGTCAAAATAGATACTATAGACAATCAACAACTTATCAATTCTATAGAAAAAATATTGATTCAATATAAAGGTAACGATGATATATATGTATGTACAGAACAACCTAGAAGAATGTTTAAATGGAATAGTATGAAGGTAAATTTAAATTCTCCATTAGAAATTAAATTACAAGAATTGTTAGGGAAAGAAAATGTAAAAGTTAAAATTTAGTAGAAATTGATGTTTTATATAAAAATGAGGGGAAATTTGTGATATAATACACAATATATAATAGGTAAAAATGTTTTTATGAATTTCATAAAAACATTTAACCTAGGGAATAAAATATTATAAAACTCTAAGGATATAGGATATTAGGAGGTAGTACTATGAAGACAATAGGAATATTGACTAGTGGTGGGGATGCACCAGGAATGAATGCTGCAATTAGGGCTGTTGTAAGATCTGCCATATATTATGGGTGTAAGGTATATGGTATAAATAGAGGTTACAAAGGTCTTATAGAATCTGATTTAGTTGAAATGGATTTATCGTCAGTTGGAGATATTATTCATAGAGGAGGAACTATTCTTAAATCATCAAGATGTGAAGAATTCAAAACTGAAGAAGGTAGACAAAAAGCAGTTAAAATTCTTAAGAAACATGGAATAGATTGTTTAGTTGTAATAGGGGGAGATGGTTCTTTCAATGGAGCTCAAAAACTTAGTGATTTAGGTTTCCCAGCAATAGGTATACCAGGAACAATTGATAATGATTTAGCTTATACTGATTATACAATAGGATTTGATACTGCATTAAATACAGTTGTAGATGCTATAAGTAAAATAAGAGATACATCTTCATCTCATGAAAGAGTAAATATAGTTGAAGTTATGGGAAGACATTGTGGAGACTTAG
>OGRO01000469.1_pt1 | contig 38977 bp, 43 predicted proteins | sample 1553451 | NCBI WGS metagenome assembly OGRO01 (sample SAMEA2580021, study PRJEB22360) | human gut metagenome | reverse complement strand
GAAGAAACTTATAACTGAATCCTGTTTCCATTTACACAAAATTTTGGACAGTGTCCCCCAGAACCAGATAGAGGACCTGAAGGTTAATTCTATTTATAACATGAAATGTAATGCTATTCACTGTTTATTGTTAGAATTTCATTGATATCAGTAGTATAGCGTTGTGAGAGCTGCTCTTGTTTAGGTTATTTCCTTCTCCTCCTCCTGTTTTTCTTTATTGTATAGGTGACAATTCCCATATTATGAATTTATTGTCCTTGGTAACTTTTATGAAAGCATAATCCGGATTGGAAGGAACTAACCAAGCTGCATCCGGCTCTAACCGAACTCTCTTAACGGTAAACTCGCCATCTATAAAACAAACAGCCAGATCATCATCCAGCAATTCTAACGATTTATCAATTATGAGAATGTCTCCCTCTTCAATGCCTTCATCGCGCATCGAGTCTCCAATTACACGACCGTAGAATGTACTGGCTGGATGCTTTATTAGCTCCTTATTCAAATCTATCGCTTGTTCAAGGTAATCTTGTGCCGGAGAGGGAAAGTCAGCCCTAATGCCTTCATCTGCATATTTTAAAGGCAGACTGGTTGAAATATCTATTTTATGAAGTTGAAGATCCTTTTTCATCGTAGCAAATAAACAAAGAAATATTGTATATAGTTGCCCAAATTTGTGTTTTTTAGGTTTAAAGTATGGTTGAATCTGCTCTTTTAAACTTTTCTGATATCTGTATATGGTTTAAAATAGATACTTCCTCAATTCTTCAATAGCTTGCATTGCACTACGAACTATAACATACTTATTATGGCAGTTTTCCGCCTGTCTTTGAAACTCTTTTTGCTCGTCTGATTGAATGCCCTTTTTACTCTTAAACTCTATACAGAGCGAAGCGTATCCCTGTTTAGGAATTAGTAATATAACATCAGCCACTCCGCGGGTAACACCTTGTTTTTTTAGATTGGCTCCTTCTATTACGTTACGGCTGCCTCCGTTGGGGATTGCAAAAAGTAGTTTATCCGGAAGTTTAGGAAAATAAATAGGAAGGAGCTCAAAGAACTTTATTTGTTCCCGTTCTTCTTCATTATCCTTTTTTCTTTTTTTGGGGGAAGGATTCTTCTTCTCAGTAAAGCAGTTATAGCATATAAAACCGGTATCAGTCTTAATAACTGATACCGATTCTTTCCCGCACAAAACGCACTTTTCTTTCGTCATTACTGTACTCTTTTCTAATCATTTATAGATGACCTCGCAAATCGCGACCCCATCTCAATCATTTATAGGGTGAATATCAATATCTCCAGTTATCCATTCAATAGCAGCTTTAATTCCTTGTTCGTAGCTCATACCTGGATAGTTAGTTCCAAATTCCTCAGCATCGTTACATTGATGAAGCAATTCTCGTATATCTTGTTCATTTCTTACTATAATCATTTTTTTCTTCGTTATGAGGGTTAATTTTTCTTGCTGTGATATTCAGGGGTAAATACTAAGGCTAATAATACCCATACACTTTTCGTCACCCATAAGGAAAAACCTATCAGAGAGAAAAAAGCAATATAAATCAATGCCATACCGATATATTTCATTTCTACATCGTTATACGTTATTTGGTATGATAAATTCCACATTGTCTTGACTCATGTATTCGGAAAAAGAAGCCTGTGAACATACTTTCGAGAAGTCATTATAACACCGTCCACGTACAGAGAAATAATATCTCTTGTCTTCAAGTACTCTTCCCCTACAAACTTCTCCGTCAAAGAAGCACACTATCTCATTACCATTGTCCAGCAACTTTTTAAGAAGCCGATAATCTTTACTTAATTTATATGGTTTATTCATATCTGTACAGTTTAAAATGTAAGTTTTCGCCTTCCTTTATGCTATGCAGAAACAGACTATAGTCCGTTTCGGATAAATGGGAGTGATACTTCGTAAAGCATGTCGGGCACTCTTTTACAGAGACAATCCCAACGGGAGCTTCTGCAATCCCACAGATATGCTTATAGTAATCTTTGAGAATACTTTTGCCACATTCGGGACATACAAAGACACTCCTGTTATATATTCCTATTGAAGAAGTTTTGTATCGTTTATCTATTTCCATAATTCTATTTTTTTCAGTTATTTCATATCTGATTTATTAAAAGTCAAAAAGTTTTAATTGAATATCATTTGCTTGTTCTCGTCTCTTTTTTGTTCTTTCTGGTTGCTGGATCTTGGAAGAAACAACAGACTGAGGGATAATTATTTCTTTGTCTATCTGGGGCGTATTAGCAGCCTTTTTCTGATATTGCCAGAACTGCCATGTTTTAGACTCCGTTTGCTTAATACGTCTAATGGATGGCATACCAGAGGTTGTTAGTACTTCATTAACTTTCCACCCATCAAAAAAAAGAATCTGGTTCAAGTGAATTATGCCATATAACTTCGCCGATACAACCATGTATGAAGAAATTGCAAACGGTCATTAAACAACAAGTTCTATCCATATCTTCTGCACAAAGGTAGTTTCCGAGATTTCTAACATGCCAGGCTAGTAGAGTTCGTCCACTTCCACAAGTCGGATCAGAAATATACTTTCCTGTAATTTTCTCATTGCTAGCATTTAGTTCAGACATTAAATTACATATTCCTGAAGGGGTAAAAAATTGCCCAGTCCCTTGTTGTTTTGACTTTCCGGCAACACATGACATATACAAATCTCCAAAAGCATCATACCAACCTAATATATTGCTTTCTTTAGCCATGATTCTTAGCCATTCTGTATACATCTGATAGAATAGAATTGTATGTTCTTTCTTGTACTTCCAGGCATCTAAGGGTCCATCTAATGGAGAGCAGCCATGAATAATGTACGTTAGAAAGTCATCAAATATTTGGCTAGGGTCTTTGCCGCACTGATAAGCTAGACTATTAATCATTTTTTCTAACTCTCGAACTTCTATGGGAGCTTCATAACCAGACATATCTATTCCTCCTCTTCATAATCCGTATCAAATATCCGTGCAACCATATCAACGATATTTTCTTCGATCTCTTCTGTTGATCCTGTAACAGCTTTAGCTATTTTCTTTTTGCTTTGTATTATGTTGTAGACTCTTTCATCTATTGTCTTCCGACCAAGAAAATAATAGCAGGTAACCGAATTCTTTTGTCCTATACGATGAGCTCGATCTTCACATTGGGTGCAGTCTGCATACGTCCAAGGAAATTCAATGAAAGCTACATTACTGGATGCAGTGAGGGTAAGACCAACACCGGCAGCTTTGATAGAGCAAATGATAATGTCGGTGTCGGGATCATTTTGAAACTTATCTACTGCACGCTGTTTTTCGTCTTGTGAATCACGGCCAGTAACTGATACAGCTGTTGGGAAATGAAATTTTAATTGATCCACCACCTCATGCAATGAGCAGAACAGAATGATCTTCTGATTATTCTCCCTAAAGTCCTTCACGAATTCAACAGCATCGCGGATCTTACCACGGGCGGATACTTGCCGTAAGATATTAATGCGAACCATTACTTCACCAAGCATCGCTTTATGTATTTTTTCATCGTCAGCATTCTTGTACTTTTGCAAATACATTATAAGATCGCGCTCAGCATCTGTATATTCTTTGCGATTGGTTATTTCGCATGTATTTACTTGACGTATCTTTTCGGGTAGGTCAGTAAGTACAAGAGATTTTTCACGTCGGAACATACAATTCTTCCAAAGCATATAATTCAACTCTTTCAAATTAGAAGCTTCATTTTGTCCATTGCAATACCGGTTGACAAAGTTCTTATAGCCTCCAAAATCATCTATTCTATTTAGTATTGATAGTTGGGGTACAAGATCTTTAGGCTTATTTACCACGGGCGTACCCGTGAGCTCAATTATCCACTCTTTGCCGGAACATATCCCTTTGCAAAATTTTGCCTGTTGGGTGGAAGAAGATTTGCATCGATGGCTTTCATCTATGATAACAGACTTGAATAGCTGTATAGAGTTTCTGAACTCCACATCCCGCAGCGTCCATCCTACCGACTTCTTTATGCGTTGGACAAAGTATTTCTTTAGTGACTCATAGTTGACAATAAAGACTTGATGCATTCCTGTTTCATAGAAGAAAGTCCATGTATCACGTACCTTATCCGTGAGTACCATTGCTTTTTTATCCGTAAACTTCTCCCATTCACGTTGCCAGTTAATTTTCAATGATGACGGGCAAATGACAAGACAGGGAAAGGCGTTCGCTAGATTGATGGTAGCGATACTCTGCAAGGTTTTTCCGAGTCCCGGTTCATCGCAGTTCATGAAGCGCTTTAGCTCCAATCCCCGGGCAATGCCTTTCAGCTGGTAAGGATAAGGCTCTATCTTTAGCTGGTGCGACATAGATAGATCTGGAAGTTCTGGTAATTCATAGGCAATATCTTCTTCCTTTTTAGGACTGAAACCATTTACCCAGTTGATATTCTCAAACTGCCGTATCTGATAGATCATTTTTTCAAGTTCTATTCTTTGTCCAACAGGAACAAGCCAGACTTTTCTATTGCCATCATAGTGTCTTCCGGTGATCTGCCGAACTCGATCAACGATGGCCGGACGATATCGGAAAGACAGTTCAAAATAGTTATCTTTTAATTCGATGTTCATGATTTAGAGTATTAGAGTTTGTGGGGGATAGCTCCCCCACTCTATTATGCTGTAGCATCCAGATCTGTCGGTGCTTCTATTTGTTTAGGCTTCCGGCCTCTCTTTTTAGGTTTACTTTCTTCTACTATCGCCTCTTCAGGAACATCACTGTCAAAATCCAGTTGTTCTTGCTTGATTCCCCATTTCTCTTCAAAGAGATATTCTTCGACCTCGGCCTCACACGCTGCAGCATCAATACTTAATTCCTCATAGTAAGGATATTGTTCATCAAGCAATGGAACGAAGATTTTCAAATCGACCATCTTACCTGATTGAAGGAGTTTGGCCCCCATGATGGTTATTCCTGATACACCATCAATGCTATCATTAGCATAACCAGTAATGACATAATTGTTAATAGTCTCCGCGAATCCAGGAGAAGAGAAGCTGAACTTTGTCACTACTTTAGCTTCTGGTTGTTCGCATAGTACAACCAGATGCAGTTTAAGCCGGGAAAAGGCCTCTTTCAAATCATGATGCACAATCTGATCACAGTTCTTAGTTACTGCATTTGTGTAGTTGGCCTCTGTAAAGCGTTCATTGTATACGACATTCAATCTGTCTTTTTTGATGACGGCTTTTTTAATTTCATTTTTTGCTGTTTCCATAATTAATTGATTTTTTAGAAGTTATGTTTTTAATGTCCTTAGCAACCATAAGCATGACTATTGACATGATTAAGATTATCGCAGAAGATACCAGTTCTTTCGTTGTGGGATAAAGGCTATCAGCCAATGAGACAGCTGCTATCAATCCTATTGCGGCAGCCGTATTGAGTACGATACGTAATTTTTTCATTATCTACTATTTTGCGGGACTAACCGTCCCAATTTCATTTCTTCTTTTGCCTTAGAAATTATAGTCACACACCAGGATAGCTGATGTGTGGCAGTCCGGTTACACCGATCACACCAATCGACTAGGTATTGCTCTTCCCGACAGATAGAATCGACTAGTGCATTCACGGCTTTGGCGGTTGCTTTCGCATTCTTTGCTGTTTCCCTAAGTGTCTCTAGTACCTCAGAGTTTCTTGCTTTGTTAAGCCAGTATTTTGAGTCTGCAAGCAGCTTTCCTGTACGGGCAACATAAACAGCCAGATCGTTTCCACGCAGCACGGCCTCTTCAGCATTTTCACTCATTGTAATATTTAGGAAGATGTCGATATCCGTCAGTTCCTGAAGTATCTGTTCTTTGGAGGTAATCAGTAAGTTCATATTGTTTTCACTTAAAATATATCAAGAGAAGAGCATCCACCATTTAAAAGCCAATTCATCATATTTTTCCTTGCCTCGCTTATAAGTAGCATCATCCCGAAAAATGAAGGCTTTAAATATTTTCAGGTTCTTCTTGCTGATAGCATAGATAAAATCTTGTTGGCTACCGGCTATATCCATATACCAGGCCCGGGAACGGTCCCAGTCGAAAAAGTCCATCGCTTCATTGAATTGTGTCTGAGACTCGGCAAATGTTGTTTTCAGATCACCACCAAAGCCAAAATCGGGTAGCCACCAATCCCATTTGCAACGCGTATCTAATGTGTAGTCAAAATTTCCATACTGGAATACCTGATCTTTATTCACCATGAAGCGTTGTGTGTCAGACTTGGCAAGGACCTGTGCCAGAAAAGGATCTCGACGAGCCTCCTTGCGCAAAGCTTTCCTCATAGCTAATCCTAGCTCAAAGTCTTCTTTAGAATACACTACATCGTCTACCATCCGTTTATCATACCGGACCCGATCATTCTCGGTTATAAGAGCATCTACTAAAGTACCGAACTTGAATGCTTTCTCTTTATCCCCGTACTGAGCACGGGGATAAAGATAGTTCTTGAGCTCTGTCAGGTCTGAATTACTGACCTCTGTTCTTTGAAAATATGAATCCGGATTTGACATATCATTTAGCTTTTACTTCTTCAACATAGCGGATGTACTTCGAATTTATCTTATCATCGTCCTTATTAGCAATCTTCTCACAGAAGGTCACCATCTTCTTATGAATTTTGGAAAGTTCATCAATGGGCAACTGGTTGCCTTCTCTCATCCACCACATTTGGTATATCTCAAGAATTCCTTGCGGATGAAGAATCTCTATTTTCTCTGTAATTTTGGCTTTTACAGTTGCTGGAGTAATTGATGCGGCAGCTGCAGAGAAAAGAGTCTCCATTTGATTGACTTGAACAGTAGCATGTTCTTTCTTAATTCTTTCAGCATCTTTTTTCGCCTGTTCTGCGGCACGTTCTTGACGTTCCCTTTCTTCCCTCTCCTTGCGCTCTTTCTCGGCTTTCTCGGCAGCATCTTGATTGGTTCTACGGAGTTGGTCTTCTTCTATTAATTCTTGTTTTTTCGATCCAAGCCGATCAATGAATGATTGACGTAAGTCTTCCATCTCAAATTTGAATTGCTCGGCGAATTGTGCATATTTCCCAATGACGACCTCGCCTCTGATAGAACTTCTGGTAGTCTGATCGAGATAGATGGTACTAACCTCTTTGGAGAATTTATTAAATTGTTCCCGGGGATAGTCGAGAGAAAATTCACGGATGAGTTTTGATTTTAAATCAAAAGCATTCAATGATAAGGTATTAAAAAGCTGCTCTAACTCTCTTGTTTTCTGAGAGAAGTATTCATTATAGTGCTCAAACAGCAGTCTATTCAACTCAGCCTTATAAGAGGTCTTCTCATTCTCTATATTAGAACGTCGTATTGCTTCTTCCTGACGTTTCTTTTCTTCCAAGCGTTTCTTAGCTGCATATTGGTCGCGTGCCTGAACGATCTTCCCGGGAATAGTGGTTGTATCTTTGGGATCAATAGCTTTTTCATCGGAAGTAAAGATTGAGCGGATACGATCAAATATTTGTGTGATTGGAGAGCGACGAGCCTGCATATTCTTGATAGTTACAGATACCTTTTTAAGATACTCAGCAGCCTTGACATCAAGAGTATCTGTCATTCCTTCTCCCTCTATGGTGTCAAGGATGCTTTGCCCGGCTTGATTACAAGCCATGATTGAATTTTTATTCTTACTGAGTGCATCCGGGGCACTCTTTATAAGAGAGGTAAATTCCTCCACTTTAATTAATTCTGTTGCCATGATAATTTGATTTAGAGTTAAACATTAAAATCCAGACTCCTCATCCGATTGGGTTACATCAACGGATACTGGTGTAGGTTCTTCTAACTGGTGATCTTCTCCGAAAGGAGTCGGATCTGGTTCGGCTGCCGGCTGTGGTTCATTTAGTCCGTCTTCTGTTACGAGACCATAGTCGATGGTATCTTCCTCTTGGTCTGTGGCCATTACGGTGAATTTTCCTGTACGCACTTTGGGGTATGCGTCAAAGGCATGTTTAATCATTTTGTTCTCAAGAAAACCAGGGTCAATTCCGCCATTGTTGGAAGAATATAACTCATTGGCTTTACCTTCTACTCGCTGTCCGTTTTTGTAGTATGAATTGTTTTTTGCTGAAAACTTAGCCAAGCGTTGGATATCGCCTTCAAGTAGCCATTGATAGTCTTCAGACCCATCACAACGAACTATGCGAATGAACGCCCCTATAACGTTAGAAGATTTACGAGGTATAGCGGCTGAATAAGTTATCTTCTTCACACCATTATCCAGACTGATAGAGAATATATCTCCTTCGTAGACAATAACCGGGTTATCCGCATATCGTATCTGTCCGGCCCGCATGCGCATCGTTAGCTCTCCATAGCCAGTAACTGACACGCTGGCTCGTTTCTCATAAATTTCATATCCGCGTTCATCTTTATGGCCAGTCTTTACATTGCGAGGAATCAGATAGCAATGTGGATGAGATGTGTTGTCAAGCGAAAGACCGTTCACGGCCATATCGAGAAAACAACCAAACAAAGACATCTTGCTACATTCTGCTACAGCAGGGTTTTCCCGCAAAACTTTCTGAAAGTTGAATACTTCCTTGTGATAGATTTGTTCGCCCATTTGAGAGCCCCAGATAGCGTTGTACATTTGAATAAATTTCGATTGTACTCCTTCATTTTCGACAATTTTCGTTGCTGGAAGTGCATTAAGCTCCTCCACCTTAATTTGAACTATACTACTCATAATTAAATATTTAGTTGATTATTTCTATATCCGATTTATCTACTCTCACCCATACGGACTTTAAGGGTGAATTGAAAGAATTTTCCAGCTCAACATCAACTAGGACTTGGTTGTAGCATTCCAGCTTTCGAATAACCTTTCCGGTAATGATAGCGTAATCTTTATGGTCTCCGCGTTCTCTAAACCATAATCCGGTGGTAATTCTTTGCCCTATCTGTATGTCTTTAGCTGTTAACATGCTTGTTGCATTAGTGCATTGATAATATTGTCTGGTACTTTATTGTTTATGTCCATCATAGCGCTGGCTGTTTCCAGTTCGGATGATTTGACATAATACTTTCCCCGCTCTTTATTACTTGCTGGATAGAACTTGATCCAACCTTTTTCGCGCCACTCATTAATGAGGCGTTTTCCGTATATATTTCTCGCTTGGGAGATTGTTACAACCTCTTTCAGCAAGCCGAGCCTTTTCAGCGTCTGTATCGTTCCGATCTTGATACCGCTGGCAATAATCATTGCGAAATATTTATCTTCCATAACTTTGGCTGTTTCTTGTAAACTCTTTTAAGACGACGTAGAGCATTATTTTTTTCACTACTAGAAACACACTAGCTTCTCTCTGCTATGCTGCCAGGTTATTACTATCTAATATTTCTTCTGTTCGATATTTCCGTGTCCGGCATCTTCTGAACCGGCAGAAATCGTTATCATTGTCGAATGAAATCTGAAAGGCTATCAAGCAAAGAAAGCAAAGAGCAATGATTGTTTTTTGTAGCTGTTTGAAGTCTATATTTAGAGTGAAGGCTCTATTAGCCCACCAGGAACCAAGTTCATTTAACTTGCTGGTACCAGTCTTTTTATAGGCTTTATCCAACAGTACGTTGATTGTCCCATACGCTACTTTCAGTTTGTCTGCCATTTCTTTTTTGGCAAGTCCGCAAAAGGCAAGGCCGGCAATCTGATTTTCACGCTTGGAAAGCAACTGCTTACTAGCTTGCAGTTCCATGATTAGCAAGATTTTCCAAGCACATTGCAGTTTGATTAACCTGCTGTATAGCTTGCAGTTGTTCGTTTGCCATACGTTCTGCAACTTGCAGAACTCTCACTTTGTAGGATGAGCGGGCGGCAGTAGCTTTGCTATTGAGGATGTTGTGTACCGTGCCCTGGGAGCATCCTACTTCTTTTGCAATCTTCTTTTCGTATCCGAAAGGTAGATTGGCTTTGATTGTTTCTAATTGATTTTCCATATACATTATTATATTAGTTTTTTGTTCCCGGGAAGGTGGCCAAGCCCGCCCGGGAGATCACAAGTTTATTCTATAACTTCTTCACAGGTTTCTCCGAGCCATGCAACACAATTATTTGTACCAATACTGAAATCGACTGCATTATTGCTGGGATTAAATTTTCCTTCGAATATATTCCCCTCTTTTACTCCTGCTTCTTTTCTTAGTTCCCAGAGTAACCACTCATTGGATGATGAACCGGTTACGTTTTTAATTCTTATTTTCATGGTTTTAAAGTCTTTATAAACACATCTTCTCTATTAATCGTAATAGCCGCACGCGAAATCATATCCCGCTTGGTAACTACATGAACATTGGGATTCTATACGCTTTTTTATTTCTTCATCAATCGAACGTTGTGCGTCTGCAATAGTTTCATATACTTCGTTTGCTTCGAAGTCCACCGTATCATTCATTTCGGAATCCCATACTTCTACATGATAAATTTTGCCATACTCGTCTCCATTGATATCAATGATTTCACACTCATAAGCGGTTAAGTTTTCGGGGTTGATTACATACATGATATATCCTCCTATTTAAATAGCTATATTATGTTTGATGGTTAGAAATTAGCTTTGAGCTTGAGTTGCCGAAGGACTTCTTTAAGTTCACTATCGGTATAGTTCTGAGCAATCTCTATATTTACGCAATTATGGTTAGCAGCAATTTGGATAGCACGCTCTTTGCTGACAGAGTAAATTTTTCGTTTCATAGCATACCTCTTGTTGATTAGTTGATTTCGTACTCGTCTCTATTGACACCATGAGCTGATAGGTGCTCAATTAATTCATTCTCAAAATCTTCATCTTCAGAGGTGATGAGCCAATCCATAGAGTTTAGCTGAATCATATTGCTTGAAAAGTAAGCGTTGTCATTTACTGCTTGCTCAACGCTTTGCGAAACTCTCATTGAAGTACTTAATTCTGTTGCCATTTTCTTATCTGATTTAGAGTAAATAATCTACTTTGTTAACTTTGTTGCCATTTTATTTTGGCGTTACCGATGTTTTACGTTAACTTTATAGTGCAAATGTAATCAAAAAGATGACACTGTTATGTTATCGATTACAATATATGTAATGAATTAGAATAATTTAACCTTTTAGTGTATGCATATAGGTAACAGAATCAAAGAAGAAGTGAATAAAAGGGGGATGAGCGTAACAAATTTCGCAAAACTCATAAAAAAAAGTAGACCGTACACTTATTCTATTTTTGATAAAGAAAATATTGATACAGAACTACTTATTCAGATTGCAAGTGCGTTAGGTGTATCACCCGTAATATTCTTTGAAGAGATAACGCCAAATGTCATGCAAAATGGTACAGAAAATATTTTAGTTGGTCGGGATAATAATGGTAATATTACAACTGCGGGGTGTGAAGCGAAACTTCAGGAAGCTTTGCAAGAAATAAAGCATCTCCAGGAAATAGTAAATGCAAAAAACCAAATAATTGAGGTGATGACTTCTTTGCAGAGTAAACGTATAGAGCCGCTTATTGATATATATGCTGTAGATGGACCCCAAAAAATTGATATTCGCCAGATTAGTAATATAGTACCATGTACAGGCAAAGAACCAGAATTTGAAGGTCGTATAAATAGTGGCACTGGACATGAATACCCTTGCTGTATTGTATCATTAGGAAGTAAATCTATATATGTCATGCAAGATTCTGTATATATATGGAGCCTAATAACGAATAAGTTATCACTGATAATTTCTTGAAAAGAAAGAACGATTAATTAATGTATTAATGAATAAATAAATTAAGTATTATGAAAACGGCATTTCTACTAGGAATCATAGGAAGTGGATTACTCCTTTTGAATTCCATTTTTTCTTTTGTGAGCTACATCGTTAGCTATTCTCAGTATGCAACTTCGCCTTACTATGTTCAAGCTACAGTTAGCATTGTTGCATGGGTTTTGATTTTTGTATGTTTTATTATCGCTTATCAAAAACAAAATAATAATAGATCATGGAAGGATTAATGACATTTACAGGAATAGTAATGATTGCATTTGGAATATTGCAGATCATTCTTTTTTTTAAAGTTTGGGGTATGACCAATAATGTGAAGCGAATTGAACGGAAATTTGATAATGATAGTTTCCTGTCAGATGCTTGTGTAGCATATATAAAAGGTAATATAGAAGAAACTGAGAGGTTAGCGAATGAAGCATTTCTACAGGAAGTTGCCTTGCTTTCTAAATCATCCACATCTTACCAGAACTGGATTGTTGGCTATTTGAACTTGAAAGAGAAATATACTCGTATATTCAGAAAGATTGAAAAACCAGCCCCTGACTTTGATAAATACGAAAAAACAGAAATATATTTGCTCTAATTTGCTAAATTATAAGTAATGGAAGATGATCGACAACATACAGACTTTAATGAATATGATGACACTCCAGTAACATGTCCGAGATGTGGTTCTACTCAGATACACGCTGAAAAGATTGCTTATGGTCAATTTCTCAGTAATAAGATATTGATAAGCTGTTTAAAATGCGGTCATCAATTCAGATTAAAGAAACAACCGATACCTGATAGATTAAGCGTGCATCCTCTTGAAAAAACTAAAGGTCTTTATGTGACGTGTCCCAATTGTGGAAAGCTTTCTAGTACGGCGTGTTATGTATGTCCAAAATGTGGCCGTAAGTTCTTGCAAGAAGACTTTGACAAGGCAAGAAAGATAAAAGGAACTGGTTGTTTTACTGTCATAGTGATTGGGGTGCTGGTTGTTTCCTTATTATTCATGTAATATAAAATATAATCGCATGGAAGAAAATGACAAATTAATAGCATCACTTCGGCAACAGCTTCGTCAAGTTTTTGGCAAATGCAGTGCGTTGGAGCAAGAAAACGCTCTTTTATCTTATGAATTAGAGAGGTTAAAACGGCCTATCGGAAGTGCTAAAAAGGAGTCGTTATTATAACTATCTTATAAATGGAATAGCTCTACGTTGATAACGTATTAAATATTAATAGTTTAAAAGGCTTTATACTGCTGCTTTGGGAGCAGGGGGTCGTGGGTTCGAATCCCGCTACCCCGACTAAAAAGAATAAGTTGTTGATTTTCAGCAGCTTATTTTTGTATATAGAAACATCCAACAAAATAACTGTCTATAACGGATCAACGTAAAAACCTGAGTTTTTTTCTTTTTTCAGCATACAACATCGTCAGTCTATATAAAAAGAATGCCTTATCTTTTACCCCTCTGAACTGCGCCCTGAACGCTTTGAGTTTAGCATTGAATGATTCCGCCGCTGCATTGGTTGCCCTCCTTTCAAAGAAATTGATAATATTCAGATAGTGGGTCTGAATGGATCGTGCCACTCTTCCGAAAGCAAGAAATCCGGATTTATCTACCTCATCATACCATCTTGCAAGTCTCGTCAAGGCTACATCCTTAAACTTACACTGATGATAAATCAGGCCTAAACGCATGGCCAGATAATACCCTTTCTTAATCTCCGGATACTCTTTAAACAGGATATCAGCCCGTTCTCTTTGAGACTGGGTCCACAAGGATTCTTTCTTGTAAAGAAGATAGATACTTCTTGCCAGCAGCTGTTTCCGCGTGTCTCCATTAGAGAAAACGGAAGCGTGATATATCCTGCCACAGGCTTTTGCATAGGCAATCTGTGTGGATTCTTCATCCAAAGCCTCCCAGCGCGCTTTCACACGCATCTCCTGAACGGCTTCATAAGCCAGTTTCTGTACGTGGAAACGGTCGGTAACCCGTTTGGCGGCAGGAAAACAGCTACGGGCAATCTGCTCCATATTGGGAGCCATATCCAAGGTTATCTCACGTACTTGATAGCGGCGACGGCGGGAAAGCCTGAGTAAGACAGAACTTACCGTACAGACATCTGTGCCTTTTATTATGGCGATAATACTGCCTTTGCCACCATGGGCAGCCTTGTTGGTGAGTATGGTATAGAGCTCACCACGCGAAAGGGCAACCTCATCAATACAGACGTAAGCACCGATATTCTTTTCAAAAAGCAGCCAATCCTGTGCATGAGCAAGCTGATCCCAGTGAAGATAACCACTCAGATGATTGCGGTATTGACGCTCCAGAAGAGCTCCGTCAATACCATACAGAGTGCCCAATAACTTACAGCTAACCGGATAACTATCAATATAGCTCTTTTAAAAAAGACGCAAAATCCTGCGTCATACGGGTACCTTCAGCGACCATACGCCAGTTGCGGCTGATGTACTCATTACTCTTCTTTAAAATCCAGCGACGACGACGGATATTCAGGAAAAGTTTCTTTCCCCGAAGAGGGAAGTCTTGAACAACCACAGGATCATAGAATCCTTTGCTTTCGGTTTCCTGGCTGGAATATTGCTCAGGAACGACATTCTTTTCTTCAAGATAAATAACAACCTCACTAGAGGTTTCCTGCACATCTACAAGATCAAAGTAATCTAAAGTACCTTCAGGAAGCAGAAGGCGATAACCATTGGAATCCATACTAAATAAATTTGAAGACAAAGATACTAATTTAGAAATTTACTCCTCAGGATTTTACGTTGATCCAGAATTGGTTCGGTATATACTATAAGAACTCTTCTTCTAAAGAAGAAAAATGAAAGGTAGGGGTATGGATGTATTTTATGCTTAACTGAAATTCGCAATTATCTTTATTAATATTTCGTAATGAAAAAAAAACTAATTATTTTTGCATAAAATAAATCTAAGTTATGGGAGTTTACGATGACGATTTAGAATCAGAAGCTATTGCTAAATGTGCAAAAGCACTTTCTTTGATTGAGAATAATGCAAAGGTAAGAGTAATTAAACACTTGCTGGATAGATTTGAACTAATAGAGACAAATAATGCTATAAGTTCTATTTCTAATCAAGCTAATGTCTCCAATTTGACACCTACCACTTTTGCCCAAATTGAATCACACATACCACACTCTCAAGAAGTGGTGGAAGTCGATAACTGTGAGCCAGATGTTCCTTCAATATATGAGCTAATGACTAAAGGATTTGCGAAAAGTGAAATGGATATTTTATTATTAATTTTTTATTTTAAATCTAATAAAGGTACTCAACCTGTTGAGAGATTAGCTTTGATAGATGGTTATAAAGAATATGATATTCATACGCCTACACGAACTAAAAATTTATCTTCAGCACTTAATAATTTGCTTAAAGCAGAATATATTACAGCTCTAAATAAAACTAAATTTTCCATTACCTCCAAGGGAAAAGAACAAATTTCATTAATTGCTTTAGGAAAGTCTGTGACAAGAACTAAGAAGAAGTCTCTTTCTAAGAAAAAATAATCTTATGGATTTGAATACACAGTCATTGTTGTATGCAATTTGTCGTGAATATGCTAAAAAAATAGATAAAGCATCGGCCTTTATATGGTTGCACTATAAAATGTTTCCAGATGGCTGTGATATAAAAATGATAAATAAATATTTTGAGGCTTGTGATTTGCCTAAGTACAATTCAACATACCTAAAAAATGATTTGAGAAAATCAAAGGGTATTATTGCAGGTAAAACTATTGGGACATATAAGCCAAATCGTGAGCTAATTGAAAAATTGGATGCTCAATTCTGTGATTTGATATTAAAAGATGAAACAATTATTTCTGATGATAGAATTATTCCTAAAATATTATATGAAGAAACAAGGGGGTATATTGAATGTCTTTGTAAACAAATAAATGCGAGTTATGAATATAATATCTATGACGGGTGTGCTATTCTTATGCGAAGATTATTAGAAATATTACTCATTCATTCTTACGAAGCTATTGGTAAAATAGGACTAATACAAGAAGCCAGCGGAGAGTATAAAGGGTTGAGTTATATAATTAACTATACCTTAAGCAATAAACCTTTTTCTTTAGCAAAAGAGAGTCAAGAATTATTGGACACTTTTAGGCAGCTTGGAAATTTTTCTGCACATAAAATTCAATATAATGCTAAAAGAAAATATATTGACGATGTTAAGGTGGTATATCGTTTGACAATGGAAGAGCTATTGTATATTTCGAAAATGAAAAAATAATCAGATTATATTGTTGTAAGATAAGATTGGTGATTATGGATTTGGTATCCAAGATTTTAATTCATAAATTAGATCCAAATCATGTAGGAATTGGTTCGAGAACAGAACGGTCAAAGGTACAATTAACTCCTGTAAGTCTTGGGTTTACAGGTTTTTTTGTTTATATACCTCTCTCGTTTGTTCCTAAATTGTTCCCAGCCATCCCGAATTTGCAAAGCTAAACAATTGCGATATTCATTTACTTTCGGATAGTTTCGATGAGTTTCAGTCGTTTTACATCCATTAACTATCAAATATCTTATAAATGGGAAAAACAAAGTGAGGAACTCACACTTTGGTAAGCTCCCCACATTCTTTATCCATTATGTTTCTTGAAATTCTCAGTTTGCTCGAAGATTTCCTTGTACGCATCTTCGTACGACGAAGGTGGATATCCATATTCGGCAAGCAATAGAATCAAATCCATCTTCATTTCAGCTTTGATATCATCACGGCTATTCCAATCTGTATATTTCGTCTTATCATCAACCAAGGTTTTAATCTTGACCGACATCTCCTTATATTGATCGACGGTAAATTTATCATTGAACGCATAATTCTTGGCTACAGCTTCCAAAATATCATAGAAAGCCTTTTCTTCATAGGTGATTCCTGCTTCATTGGCCTTATCCTTTTCAGCTTTTACATCGTGGATTAAGTCCTCCATCTTCTTGGCAATCTCATCCAAAATTTCCTTGATAATCTTGCTGTCTTCCTTGCGCTCATTATATTGAGCCACTAGGTTATTGAAACGTTCAGTAAAGTCGATAGCCTTCACCTTATTCACCTTCTGAAAGGATGAGATAACTTGGCGTAACAGACGTTCCAATAACTTAAGTCGAGTATTCGGAAGTTCGATATGGCTCAATCGCTCCATATAAGCATCACTCAAGAGATCCAGATTCAGCGGACGGTTACCCATTTGGATAATTTCCTCTACCCCATCTGCTTGGAGCGCCTCTTCTATCATTTGGCATACATGCTTATTCATCTGCGACGCATCAGGGGCCTCGCCTTTAGTGAGTTTATAAATGATTGAGCGCACACCTGTGAAGTAATGAATATCGTCTCGTTCGTCGTCGGATAATCGTTCGTTAGTCAGACACAAGTTATAAGCTTGCTTCAACTTCTTCGTATGCCCCATAAACAACGTTTCCCGTTCTTGGGTCCCCATGATATGCTCTGCGCCCTTGTTTAGGCAGTCTAATTGCTGTAGCGCAGTACCTTTAGTGAACAAGCTATAGTCAAACGGATGGAATAATCTACGGATAATATCAAGTTCATCTTTAACCAAAGCAACCGACTGCTCCTGTTCTTCTACAGAAGAGCCAAAGCCCTTTCCCTGATTGTAAATACTCAAGGCATCGTCCATCTTACGGCGAATACCAAAGTAATCGACCACTAAGCCCTTTGTTTTACCTTCATAAAGACGATTAACGCGTGATATGGTCTGTACCAACGTATGCTTTTGCAGCGGACGGTCAATATACATGGTATCCAACGAAGGTACATCAAACCCTGTAATCCACATATCTACTACAATAGCTATCTTAAAGTTTGAATGTGGATTCTTGAATTGAGCATCCAAATCTGTTCGGTTGCGGTCTCTATCCAATATTTCAAAGAGTTCAGCATCATCGTCCTTGTTATAGGTCATAATCATCTTCATCTTCTCAATGGGCAATGTGGCATTACCATAGCTTTCCCGAGGTTCAGCTGCCATACTGCAAGAATAGTCCTCTTCTTCCGAAGGATATAATGCCGCTGTATTGCCTGGTAAGGCAACCCATTCAGGGCGTAATTGAGCTATACATTTGTAGAGATTGAAAGCTATTTTGCGATTCATGCATACAATCATGGCTTTCCCTTCCACAGTACTGCCTTCTTCCACTCTACGCTCGTAGTGATTCACCAAATCTTTAGCCACTGCCTTCAGGCGTTGAGAGTCGCCGATAATAACTTCCATTTTTGAGACAGCCTTTTTGCTTTCTTCTATCTGGTATTCATTGGCTCCTTCATCGGCACACTGCTCGTAATATGCCTCTATTTCCTTGAGCTTTTCGGCACTAAGCGTCACCTTGGCCGCACGACCTTCATAAACAATTCGATTGGTTATATGATCTTCTACGCTTTGCTTCATAGTGTAAGTATCCACGATAGGGCCAAACACTTCGAGTGTGGCATCAATAGGTGTACCCGTGAACCCCACATAGGTAGCATTGGGTAATGAGTCGTGCAGATAACGGGCAAATCCATAATTACGCTTTACTCCCTTCTCATCTACCCGAATTTTTTGGTCCATGTTTACCTGCGATCGATGGGCTTCATCACTGATACAGATGATGTTGGCACGGTCGGACAGCAGTTGAAGGTCTTCGGTAAACTTTTGGATGGTGGTCAAGAACACACCACCACTCTTTCGTCCACGAATCATTTCGCCCAAATGGGCACGGTTCTCGATACACATCACGCAATCATCTCCGATAAACCGTTTGGCGTTTTTGAATTGTTTACTGAGTTGCACATCCAAATCGGTTCGGTCGGTAATCAGTAAGATGGTGGGGTTGCCAAATGCTTTGTCGTGCATCAGCATACGGGTAAGAAAAAGCATGGTATAGCTTTTGCCACATCCCGTACTACCGAAGTAAGTACCTCCCTTACCATCCCCATGCAACATCAATCGGCTATGGTTCTTGATACTTTGCAGCAGTTTTGTGGCGGCAAAGTATTGTGGATAACGGCAGATAATTTTCTCTTCCTTATGTGAATTGTCCGGTACGAATATAAAATCCTTGATAACAGCCAGCAAGCGGTCTTTGCGGAACAGTCCTTTTATCAAGGTCTCCAAAGCATTGATGCCATCCACCGTATCATCCTCATCATTAACTTTTCGCCAAGCATAGAAATATTCGTAAGGTGTGAAGAGCGTACCATACTTATTGTTCGCTCCATCACTAATCACAACGAAAGCATTATACTTAAACAATTGCGGTATATCCCTACGATAGCGCACCGTGAGCTGGGTGAAAGCATCTATGATGGTGGTATTCTCTTTAATAGCGCTCTTAAATTCCAAGACTACCACAGGCAGGCCATTCACATACACAATACCATCTGGAATGCGGTCGCATTTACCTTTTATCTTCAGCTGATTGACTATCTTAATAATATTCTTAGTCTTATCTTTGTCCGAGTCGTTAGTGAACTCATCAAAGTTAATGGGCTCAATAAATAGGTCAGGCAATGTAGAGTCTTCTCGTTTAATTGAAAAGCCTTCTACCATTTGCCGCAAGGTAAGCGCATTCTGCTCATAGAGTAGTACACCAGCTTCGGCCTTCAGATGATTGATAGCACGATCAATTTCAACCTGAATGATGCCTTCTGCTTGATAGCGTTGGGCAAGATACTGCTGCATATCATCGCGTAGCAATACCTCTGTATCTTCTTTCGCCACAGTTCGTCCATCTTGGTAAAGATAGCCCTCATGCTCAAAGAGTTCCATGATAGCCATTTCAAGGCTCGATTCATTGAAGTGTGCCATAGTCATCTATTTTTTAATGAATTAAAATAGCTCTCACCTTTTTCAGTAAGATAGTATCCACCCGTCTTTCGGGAACCCTTATATTCTATGAGGTTCAAGGGCTCAGAAGTCAAAGCCTTTATTAACCTCATAACAGTTGCTAAAGTCATATTCAAGGTAAGGGTCAAGCCTTGCCTCTTTATACCTGGAGCTTTTGCTATTTCTTTGAAGGCAAACAATTCGTTTTCTTTTATCGATTCATTTATCGACTCGAAGCCCTCCCTACATGGAATCTCTATTGAGAAGTAAGTGCGGTCTTGATCTGTTTCTATACGAGCTGGACCTGAACTATTCTTACGCAATTCATCTTGAATGGTGGGAATACCCGTAGCCCTACCTTCTGAAAGTTGTAACTCTTTTAGATAGTCGCCCAAACGACGATTGCGGTACCTACGTGACTTCAGCCGTTCGGCTTTTTCTATAGCCTCCATGCTGATAGAACGGTCAGGGCCTGCATAACTCAAAATAGTTACCTTATCGGGTTCTATGGTGATTTTAACAGGCTCACGTTCTTGATAATCTCTATGATACAGCGCATTCACGACAGCTTCTTCAAAAGCCTGATAAGGATAATTGAAGAATTTTATCGACTCAGCCCTATCCTTGGGTTTAATAATCCGTTGCTTAATAACATTAGTTCGTAGATAATTCAGTGTTTTGTTAATCATCTGTGGCACAGTACCAACTATCTTTGGAACCTCAATCATGTTATTGGGGTTTCTCACACAACCTTCTGGAAAGATAACAATGTCTACTTGGGTAGTAGGGAAGAATTTGGACGGATCTTTGCAAAACATCATGGCAGCGACATTCTTTATTAATCGTCTCTCTGTTGGGCCGATATATAAATCCATTTGATTCAATATCTCGGCAAAGGGCTTGATATCGAAATCTTTTGCCAACCTACTATCTACTGTTTGCAAATAATCGAGTACTAAAGCAGGCGATATATCTGTAATATCTATGTTTGAATTCCCTCTATCATCAAAAGGCATACGGCTGGCCATATCGCGCAGTTCATCCATGATTTCACCCTTGGCTTCGCTGCTACTTGTACCGCTACGCACATACCATTTTATGGGAGTAGGATTGTTAGCCGATACTCGCTCGCGCACATTGTATGGGCGATTGGCTCCGGTAGGCACCCAAATGGCCAGCACCATTTTTCCATCCACCTCTTCCACGTCGGTGCGAGGCATGTAGTAAGGTTCAATTTTGTTATTGACCCCTACCATATCCTTTTGAATCCTATCCAAGCTTTCTTCGGGAATACCTGTCACGGGGCGTTTTGCACGCCCATATTCGTCTTCCTCTACGCCCACAAGGATATACCCTCCACCAATGTTGTCCAAGTCATTGGCAAATGTACAAATAGAATGGTATATCTTATCAGGTTTCCATCCTTTCTTAAACTCTATTCGGTTCGACTCTATCTTCTGTTTGCGAAGCAGGTCTTCGATATTTATTGGTAGCGCCATAATGATGTCCTCCGGTTATTAGTTTGTACCCATCTTCGAAAGAAGGAGGGGGTGTAAGTCGGTTAAAAGGATGTTCTCCTGAGATTTACAAATTATCAGATCAATCAAGTTAACAAATTTATTTTTAATATTATCATCATCAAATATAATGATTATTTGTTTAGCTATAAGCTCTTGACTTAAATTCTCTTGTGCCCCACCATTAGCAAGGCGCTTAATATTATTTTGATTGTAAAGCAAATGAAAATATAAAAATGAAGCATCCAATTTATTCCTGCAAATCATATTGCAGCATGCTTGATTAGTAGTAGTTTCACAATTTAAAAAAGCTACTTGCGCTGCTGTAGCTCCATACATAGCCATTATTACAGAATTAGAAGGTATCAATTTAGCAGAACTACCTTTCAAACCGTCTTCGCTAATATACTCCTCTGTATCAAATATAATGTTATTATGAACCTCACCAGTCTTTAACCAGCGATAATCATGGCTATTCCAAAAGTCGTGATTAGAACGGCTTGGCGTACCACCTGATTTCATTTCTAAACAATACTCTCCCAGTGTTCCCATTCTCCACCCTTCTGGCAGATTCTCCTTATCAATCCCATCTACGAACATTTTGCGGTAAAGAGTTTGAGCAGTATCTTCAAGTTTGGCGATCAGTTGGTTGTTTATCTCGATTCGCTTAGTCAAGGCTTGATATTCGGATACAATGCGGTGCTGCTCTTCAATGGAAGGGATAGGTAGCATGACATCACACATCGTTTCCCAATCGAATATTTCGCGTGCACTACCATGAGACCTAAAGCGAGCATAGCGGTCGAACTCTGGACGGCGGAACCACATCATGAGATAGTCTGGGTATAACTGAGTGACATCAGTTATCTCGAAAACAGTATATGCTTGAGAGATAATGACATCCCCTTCTCCTTCATACAAAGCTATTGTTATCTTGTCTCCATTACGTGAAGTCACAGGTCCGTAAGCAAATTGTCTTGATTGAACCACCTTATATGAAGACATATCAGTACCAATAGTGTTAGCGATAGATGGAATGAAGCGCTTCTCAATACTAAGCCCCAATAAAGTTTTAACTTGGAGTTCTCGGTTCCTCACATCCACTACTCGGATATAATTGCCTAATCTTTTATGGTTAGCTGTTTTACTCATAGCGTCCTTACTTAAAGATTAATAACATAGCCCAACTCAGCAAACAGTTTCAGTACCTCTTGTTTGCTCTCTTCCTCCTGCTGCAACAAGTCTTTCAGTTCGCTCTGCAAACCTTTCATTTTAGTATCGAAGTCAATCTGCTCATCGCGATTCTTAAACTCGATATATTTACTGGGTACCAAGGAATAGTTCTTAGCTGCAATTTCATCGAGCGTTGCAGAATAGCAGTATTCTGGTTCATTGTGATAAGTCGTTTCATGCCCTTCACGCTGCCAGTTATGGAAGTTCTGAGCAATGTCGGCAATCATCTCAGGAGAGAATTGCACGTATTTCTTTTCAAAAGGCTCGCCCCATTGACGCAAGTCCAAGAACAGCACCTCATGTTCGCGGTTACGATAACGCACCTCTTCATCATGACGTTCCACTACACGAGCCTTCTTGTTATTGTTCAAAATCCAAAGCGTCACACTGATATCCGTAGAGTAGAACATATTGCGAGGCAGAATCACAATGGCTTCAATCACGTCATTCTCAAGCAATTGTTTGCGAATCTCTAATTCTTTACCATCACCACTCAACGCACCATTGGCCAATAAGAAACCTGCTGTACCATTGGCAGAGAGTTTCGATACAATGTTCAGAATCCAACCGTAGTTAGCATTGCTGGTGGGAGGCGTTGTATAGCCCTTCCAACGAGCATCATCCGTCAGCTGATTCTCTTCACGCCAACTACTCTGATTAAACGGAGGATTGGCCATGATATAATCCGCCTTCAAGTCCTTGTGCTGGTCTTCGGTAAAAGTATTGGCAGCTTTTTCGCCTAAGTTGCAGGAAATACCTCTAATGGCCAAATTCATCTTAGCCAGCCTATAGGTCGTATTGGTATATTCCTGACCATAGACCGAAATATCTTTCTTATTGCCATGATGATGCTCAATGAATTTCATACTCTGCACGAACATACCACCCGAGCCACAGCAAGGGTCATAAATCTTACCCTGATAAGGCTCAATCATTTCGGCTATCAGATTCACAATGGTCTTAGGGGTATAGTATTCCCCTTTACCCTTACCCTCGGCAATGGCAAACTTACCCAAAAAATATTCATAGACACGGCCAATGAGATCGTTCTCACGGTCGGCCAGTGTATCCATCTTATTAATCTCATCAAGTAGCGAACCTAGCTTGATGATATCGATGCCCAAGCCCGAATAATAGTTGCTGGGCAAGGCGCCCTTCAGCGAAGGATTCTTCTCCTCGATAGCCGCCAATGCTTTATCAATCTTAATGGCAATATCGTTCTGCTTGGCATTGTCGATAATAAATTGCCAACGGCTTTCGGGAGCCAAGTAGAATACATTCACCGCATTGTAGAACACTTCATTATCCACAAACGCTTCTTTGCCTTCGGCCACCAATTGGTTATAACGCTCCGTAAAGCGGTCGCTTGCATACTTCAAGAATATCAAGCTCAGCACCACGTGCTTATATTCAGAGGGCTCTACCGATCCACGCAACTTGTTGGCGGTGTCCCACAATGTTTCTTCCATGCTCTTGGCCTTTACTACTTTCTTTGCCATAGTCTATATCATTTTATCTGTTTATACTTTAGTAACCCCAAATACCACATGCTCTATCAGAGTCTGTCGGTATTGAGTATATGCGTTTTTATCATTACCTAACAAAGTTGTGATCCTATCAATACGCCCCACAACTTTATCAAGCAAATCAACAATCTTTGATTGCTCCTCAATAGAAGGTAGATACACCTTCATTTTTCGAAGTGCATCTAAATCCAATTGAGGAATACCAGCACCTTTCTTCATCGTCATAAAAAGGCGTTCATGCCCTTTCATCAAGTAATAGAAGAAACGAGGAAGTACCTTATCAACTGGTTGAAGCATCGCTAACCAAGAAGAAAGCATTCCTTCCATGCCAGCATATACTTCACCCACACTGGCTCCTTGAATTACAATAGCCACATCTTTATCCGAGAGAAGTTTGCTATTTTTAGCAGGCATATACTTTTGAGTATACTCTTCATCGCCTCTTAAAGTACCAAGGACGATATAAGGCAAACCCTTCTCATCTTCAGAAGATTTGGGTTTTGCCTGTCCTCTTTGTATGTTAGTAACTATGTTCAACGGAGTAGCTTGCCAATGAAAGGGTACCGACGGATATAATGAGTCAATCTTTTGGTAACTATCATAACCCGTCCGTTCCTTGATGGACTCTATTTCTGAATTTAATACTGACACCTCTTTGGCAATATCAAGAAGAGTATTACTCGAATCAACCAAGGATAAAGTATCTACACTCTTACCAAAGAAGTCATCAAATTGAATAGAGCAGCCCTTTTCAATCGAGTTATAATCAATATCAACCAACCCTTTAGTATAAGGGTATACCTCTTTTTGAAGGTAATCATCAATAGATATTGTTGCAGGGATTTGCACTTTTTCTACACGATTAGGTCTATGATGAACCAACTTCAGCTTAAAGAAAGAGAATGACTCATTCGAAGAGATATGGCTATACATACTCTCTTTATTATTGCTGTACTCCGCCATAATCTGTTTGATGCAAGAAGCATCAATAGTACACTCATGTTTACTTCCATTAGTAAAGCTTCTGGCGTCAATGAGCTGTACCTTGCCTTGTCTATCCCAACTCTTTTTATTAGTAATTACCCATAAATAAACAGGGATAGAAGTATAAGGTTGATGTACACCTTGAGGTAAGGCTATGATAGTTTCAACTAAATCCAATTCAAACATTTTACGTCGAATATTGTTGCCATCAGTTCCCCAAAGAGCATTTCCTGTAGTAAGTGTAACCATTCGAGCACCCGAAGGATTCATCTTAGAAATCATGTGCTGAATAAATAAGAACTGAGCATCTGTTTTATTCGGTAATCCAAAAGAGAACCGACCGAAACCTTCCTCTTGCTGCACTTGCTTCTCAATACCCTTCCATGACAAGACATAAGGGAATGATCCAACTACATAGTCGAAATATTGAGACTGAAAGCTGTCTTCTAATAGTGTATTACCACAAATAGCCTTACCTTCCTCAGCACCCGACAACAATAACATCGCATTGGTAATAGCAACCAATGTAGCATTTATGTCTTGGCCTAATAAGTCCACTCTACGAATATTAAAATGAGTCATAGCCTTATTCTGAGCAGCCAACAATAAACCTCCTGTTCCGCAAACTGGGTCAAGAATGGAAACGTCGCCACCCTTTGACATGTCCTCTTGGCAGAGGCAAGCAGCCATTAATTCTGATAGAGATGTTGAAGTAAATACTTCCCCCATCCCTCTATTATCCATCCATTTTTCTTTAAGGTTGGCAATCAAGTTTTCAAAATCCTTTTTGCCAAAGCCGTCAATATCAGACATCTCCATAGTGGTCAGAATGGAGACAACATCAACCAACGACTGAGAAGAGCGACTCAAATGTGCTATTATTCCTTCGAAGTCCAACCCTGCAAGTATATTCTTTACATTGTGGCTAAATCCAGCCAAGTATGACTTAAAGGTCACATTTATTGCTGTCTGGCTACGATAGATTGAGTATAAAGAATACCCTGAAACATTGTAAAAGGGCTGGCCTTCTACAATAGCCTTTAATCCCTGATCCAAGCGCTCATCACTCAGCTTATCTTTATTATCTTCGTAAAAATCTTCGCATTCCTGCGCCTTATTTCGAATAAGGCAATCTATTCTACGAATAAAAGCAAAGGCTATCAATGCATAAGAAATCTGTGAACCATATATGCCACAATTCATGCATATAATAACAATTCGCTCAAATTTGTCCATATAATCCTTTGTTTTATTCATCATAACAATTTCCTTATTGATTGACTATAAGTCTATTTTTTATTGCTGAAAATATAATATCTTTATTTTCATTCCGAGCGGGGAAGCCGTTCATACTATAGCAGTAGCCACTTGTTGAATGCTCTTTTCCATAGTTTGCGATCGTACATAAGTCCGCGATTAGCAGCTTATGAGATTTATACGGAGCATCAGACTTTTCCAATACTCCCTTAGAGAAAAGCATACTCCAATTAAGTACTTGAGTACATTTACATTTATCACCTTGAAACGCCTGAAATTTATGTTCAGCACGAATAACATGGTAATTAGTAATTATCCGTCTATTATGAGTTAATTCATAATTTGCCTGATTTTCTGATACAGACAACAGCTCAAATTCAATGGGATACTTACGCAATCCTTCCACAGCTTTAGCTAATTCTTTAGATAACTTTTGGAATTGCAATCTACATTTTGTTTTATTATTCTGTTGACTGTATATCAAAAGAATATGGTAAGGGTCAACTGCTGAAAACGATAAAGGAAGAATTGAGTTTAAGATTTCAATTAAATTAGCTCTACCATCTCTGTTCTTTTCATCATCGTTAGCAAAAAAATAGCGATCATTTATTATCAAGCTATTAGTAGGAGCTTTCTTCACATCTTCCAAGAACTCTGACCAGCTGTGGTCTATCTCTCCGTTTGCACAAGAGATTTCTCTCTCATCGCTTAATTCATTTCCATCTATATCATTCTCATTTTTGCAAATGACCCCATATTTTTGCTGAATATCAGTGGCAGTGTTTTGAGGTATATTCAAAAAGAATATGCCTGATGGATAATTGAGAACTTTAGAATGATCCTCAATGAGTTCATTTATCATGTCTATTGAAGAGTTTAACGTAATATCACCATCTTTCACTAGATTGACAATCGGTGATATATCAGCCTCCTCCATTTGGTAATTACAAAGCTCATTATTGGATGCATAAACATTGATTTCCTTCACTTCTTTGCAGAGTATTCTATTCCATCGGTCTGTTAATGACATTGTTTCCAAAGCCTTCAGACTTACAAACAAGGTAATCATGCAAGCCCCCTTTCTTTTTTCATCAATATCATATTAGATTTACCTGCTTCATCAAAGAATCCTTCACCAAATTTTTCCTCAAAGCGTCCATTCTCATTGTATGACATAGAATAGGGAACACCATTCTTAGGCATATAATAAGTCACAAAAGGATTATTAACTAATGAATTCTTTGTCCCATATAAGGTTGCTACAAGAGCCTGACTTCTTCTAATCAAGTATTCTGAATGCGTTTCAACAATAAAATGGCATCCATATTCTTGGTTTACTTCTAAAAGTAAATCTGCCAACAAACTTTGGAAAGCAGGATGGAGATTCTGTTCAGGCTCTTCTACCAGCATAGTCACAGGCGTAGTTGCTCCCTTGTACTTTCTAATTAATGTTGCTAACCGTAGTAGCAGAATCATCATCTGTATGGAGCCCATGCCCTTGTCTGCTAATTGTACTGTATCATTGTCGGTATCAGTGATCTCAACTTGATAAGCTTCTCCAGCCACAGTTTCAATTTTGAAAGAGACACCAATATCAAACATATCCATCCATTTTTGGATAAACGAATATTCTACATCTCCTTCGCTGATTCTCGACATATAGAATTCATGAATAGTCTTGGACAAGAAGTCATTGGAATCCTTAATATTGTAAAGAACTTGCTGACTGGCAGAGTGGGCATAGATATACTCCACCTGTTCAAATGAGAGTAAATGTTCCAAATCAATAGCCATGGCATTGAGAAGAGGAGACTTACCTTTCAGGATATTCTTGTCGCCTTCTTCTTTTTTGTATTTAGCTGAGCGCTTATCACCTGTAGTTCCTTGCATAGAATATTTAGCAAACTGTCTTACAAGTTCAGGCATCAATAAACCGCCCGCAACATCCAACGTTAGCGCCATATTAAAAGAGAGGGATAACTCTTTTTCTTCCTCCGAACTACCGAGAGCTCGTATTTTAGCATCAATGGAATCCATCTCATCTTTTAGCTTAATGATTTGGGCAAAGTTCTTTTGATCTACCTGATGCTTTTCGAGTTCTGCCATTTGCTGCTTCAACAAATCAATCTGCTGATTCTTTGCTTTTATCTCTTCATTTGGCAAGAAGGTAGCACTCATCAAATTAGATGAATAATTGTAAGCCAACTTAACAGCACGTACATCATCCACAATAGTGAGTTCTGAAACATGAGGAAGTGAAGAGTCTTTCGAACGATCTCCATTAACCTTCACCTCAAAAAGGAATTGACCGATTCCCGTTGTGAATGTCATTGTAGTTTCTTCAGCCGAGCACTTATTACAGAAAGCTCTTTTGAAGGAACCGATATGGATATAGTTAGAATCAAATCGAAGCTCAGGGGTCAACACCTCAAAAAAGTTACCCCTCTTTGTTATCTTTTGAGTCAAGAAATCACGCATCAATAGCAATGCCTTAACCAAGGTAGATTTACCAGAGTTGTTACCTCCTACCAATAAAGTGATACCACCTAACTGAATAGCTGGAAACTCCGTGAACTTTCTGAAATTATTAAATCCTATAGTATTCATATTGCCTTCTTATTTGTTTCTGGGTGCAAAATTATTAGTCATTCGTCCAATTTATATGAACGGATTGATATTTTTTCAAAGTGGCTGTCAGCCTACTCTCCATTTTATCCCTTATTTCTTTAGGTTCAACCACCATAGCCTCTTCTCCAAAGCTTAATATCATCTGTTCAAACTCATAATTAGGGATGACTTCTATTTGGATGATAGCACTTCCATCGTCATTACGCTGTAGTACCTTTTGACTTCCATGGATTGGTTTAGTAGTGGCGTAGGCTAACTGGGAGGCACTTAGCCATATTTTTATGGATTGCACTTCGCCCATGCCGCTTACTCCGATTTTATCTTCAAAGAACTCAATCCAATCAATATCTGATTCAATATAGGCAGCCCCTACATTCTCTATTTGCTTGATTCTATCTATAGCATACTGAGAGATATAATGACGAGTATCGCCTAAACAAAATAAAAACCAACGGTTGTTGTACTCCTTTAGGTAATAGGGGTGAACAATCACACTATAAGTATCTTTACCAAATGGCTGATATGAAAGGCGTACCGTTCTTTTATTAGCGATGGCTTGAAATAAAATATCAAAATACTCCTGACCTTCAATATACTCGTTTTGGGCAAATCCAACTATTGATTTAGTTTGTGGGCGAATCGATAGCGAGAAGCGTTTCTGCAGTTCACTCATGCACGAAAAGTTAGGCAACCCCTCGAAACGATTAATAACATCTATAGCAGCTTGTAATTGCTGAACTTCAGCCGATGTCAACTCGTTATTATATATGGAAAAGCCAGGCTTGTCATAGCTATAATAGAATTCACGTCCCCGCTTTTCTTTCTTAATGGTTATATGGTGGCTATTTTCGATATTTGCTAAATCCGCCAATAAGGTAGTTTTGGAATTGATAGGCTTATAACCACGAAGATCAGCCCTAGCATTACAATATGCCATGAGCTGTTTACAAGTATATCCTACACCATCACTTAAGCGTTGGTCAAGGACTTTTTCTCTTTCGGTATACGGTCTATGGCTCGCCATAATACAAATCAGCATTGGTTTAGTGCAAAAGTACTAAAAATCAATGAGATTAATATAATTCGTCCAAACTTATTGAACGAAATGATGATTTTTTATGCAGCAGGTCGGCAACCCACTAAAGACTGAAAAACAAAAATATCTCGTTGAATAGCTACTTCTGGAAAAGCAGACAAATCGGCCTCATAAAGTTGATTTCTTTCCTCCTTACTAATAAGTATAGGTGTACCATAGGTACAGTCACCTATTTTGAAATCATCAAATGGACGATTCTTAGTAATTTTCTTTTTGTAACACCACAAGAAGAAAGTTCGAAAGCGATTAAAATAGTCAATCAACGCATTTTTTCCACGAGCCTTGGGGGCTCTGGTTTCAGGTATAGCCTCATAAATCTTTGGGTACTTTTCATACAATACATGCTCATCACGGAAGAAATTCCACATATCATCCAATGTATCAGCAGTCACTTCATCCAAATAGAGCGTAAAGTCTTTGTTGCGCTTCTTAATTCGAGTAAATAGTTCATATCGTCTGATAACTCTACCGATTACCCGAAAGTTTTTCTTTCTCACTTCCGATATTTCATGTTTCTCCATGAAATAATCGTAATACTCTACCAAGGTTTTAGGAGTTGATTCCGCAGATGTATCATCACTTACTACTACGAAACGATTGGGGTGATGATACTTGGCGATAAGCTCAGCCAACCATGCTTTACCGCAATCGGGAGTATACTGGTCGTTGATGAGATTCATGATATTCTGAATATGAGTGTTCAACTCATTTCGCTTCTCTTCTCTTCAGAAACAGTGAGTACTCTGTCTTTATAGGCAAACTTCTCAGAGTTCCAATGGTTGGGATTAATCATCAGCTCGCTGGCAGCCTTGTGTTATTAGAGTTTTAACTCTGTTAAACTATTAGCTCTTCTTCTTTCAGTTTATCTACGTGTATGAGGACATTTAGTCCTTGTGCCGCTTCATTAATCGTTCAAAGAACGGGCAATCGTTTGCTTTTGTCCGGTCTGTGTTGCATCAGTATCTTAAGCTTTATTGTATACCAACCTTGCTTAATCGGCTTGTCAACTAAGGTTGACAGGCCGATCGACCTTGGCTAATAGGCCTGTTGACCAAGGTTGACACCCAGTTATTCCTAAGGGTGAATGAGACTTCTCCTAGTTCTGGGTAAGAATACTCTTGATGTAAAACAAATGAATACCATATACTGGGGTAAGTAACTGCTGTAATCTTAATTATAAAATTAGTCAACCAAAACCAGGACGAGACATAGTGAGAGTAACATCTTTACTCTCACTCTTAAAAGTTACTCTCACTCACACTTAATGTTTTTATTATTAATGATTTGTCTGTAAAGTGAGGGTAGTGAGAGTAGATACTATCAACTTTTTATTGAAGACTGAGTTCAAGTTATAAATGCGACATTTTTTCTATTTCATCAACATCATACCCTATTTTATATTACAACTTATGTTTAATGCGGATATAAATAGCAAAAAGATGAACGTAATATGCAAATTTGTCATTGGATATTTCTTAGGCATTTATTTTTTCCTAACTTTGCAAAGGATAGTTGAGAAGCTTTTGCCATTTTATATTTTAATATTTACCCAATATGCCAAATCAGAATACACTTCTGTATCTCCCTTTGACATTTCGAATACTTGCGGTTGCTATTTTCGCTTGTTTATTTCTGGCGCCCAAGGCGATGGCTGATACGAAAGATCAAGAGTATATTGTTCTTATCAGTTCTTCCACTTTTCGTGAGAAATGGGCTTATGATCTGCTTGAAACTGTAGAAAAGGCATTCAATGAAGAAAATTCGGTGAAGGTATATTCGGAGACTCTCACAACATGGCATTTCAATAATCAACAGGAAATAAATCAGAAGGTTGATTATCTAAAGGATAAATATTCTGTTCCTCCCCAAGCCGTCATATTTGTAGGCGATCCGGGATGGTACGTTTGCAAACCGCTTTTTGATACTATCTGGAAAGGGGTACCTACAATTATTTGCCACTCGATGCCGCATACGTCGGCTGATATAAATAAGTATTATAATGGTGAATATATACCTGAAGACCAGATTATCGCTACACCGGAAATGCTGGAACGGTATAATGTGACTGCCATAAATATTCCTGTCTGCATTAAAGAAACCATAGAATTGATGAAGGAGATTACTCCTGAAATGAAAAAGGTTGTCTTGTTATCGGATGACAGATTTATCTGTTCTCTAATTCGGAAAAAAGCAGAAGATATACATCAGCAGTACTTTTCTGATTTAGATATGGAATTTATTACTTATCCTCAGACAAATACAGAAACAATGCTCCGCATTATTAGTGAGTGTGGTAAAGAGACAGGTATTATCTACTGTTCATGGGTGAATGTAGCCAGTCAGAATCTGTCTGAGAAATATTATCCTGATGAGAGAATGCATTCTTATATTTCCGGTATAGTTAAAAAGCCGGTATTCTCGTTGTCTGACCAGTTCACAAGGGTTCATGCTTTATTTGCCGGTGGGCATTATATAGGCAGTTCCGATGTGGAAAGTACCGTTATCGGTGAAATTAGAAGTGCACTGAAGAAGGATGGTACATACGAGGCGAAAACGGTTGTTGCCGGTACGCCCAATACCTATCTTAATTACCAGACATTGCTTGACAAGGGAGTTCCATTAGATAACTTTCCTAAAAATGCGGTTTATTGTGATGTTCCGCCCAGTTTTATTCAGAAGAATATTATTTATGTTGTAATTGTATTGGGTACTGCTATTGTCCTGCTGCTATTTTACTTTATGCACAAGCGTATCAAGAAAGTGAGAGCAACGGAGTGGCAAGAGCATCTGCATTTGCTTGAAAATATTCTCGATAACCTTCCTATTGCAGCCAAGGTGAAAGATGTCGATAATGATATGCGCTATACTTTTATAAATAAAAAGGCTGAAGAACTCTTTGAATATCCGGCTAAGGAGGCGATTGGAAGAACTGATTTCGATATAATGCCTGAGGCTGCAACGATGATCAGGAAAGAAGATGAAGAATTGGTAAGAACGGGAATTGCCCAATTTGGTACCAGGCGTTTCTTTACGAATAAGAACGAGGAACGGTTTACTTTCCAGAATAATAATATAGTTTCATTCTCCGATGGACGTAAATGGATTCTCTATACGGCTTGGGATATTACAGACCAGAAGATTCTGGAACGTAAACTGCGCCTGGCTAAGGAAGAGGCTGAAGAGTCCAATCGTATAAAATCAGCTTTCCTGGCTAATATGAGCCATGAAATACGTACTCCGCTCAATGCAATAGTTGGTTTCTCGAGTATACTGGCTGAAGATGTATCGGAAGAAGAACGGATAGAATACCTCAGTATCATTAGTAAGAACAATGATATATTATTGCAACTGATCAATGACATCTTGGATTTATCAAAGATAGAAGCCGGTACACTGGAATATGTCTATGCAAATATAGACGTAAATAAGATGTTATCTGAAATAGAGCAGGCTGCCAGAATGAGACAACCGAATGCGAATGTCGCTATATGTGCAGTGATGCCTATGCCGGATCTTCTTTTATATACTGACCAGCGTAGAATTACTCAGGTACTGAATAATTTCATCAGCAATGCCATGAAGTTTACAAATACAGGGAGTATCACGTTTGGGTATGAAGAACCCAAAGATGGTTATATACGCTTCTTTGTGACAGATACCGGTACCGGTATCCCTCCTGAAAAAGTGGCGGATATATTCAACCGTTTTGTAAAGCTCGATTCCTTCAAACAAGGAACCGGACTTGGACTGGCTATTTCACAGAATATCGTGAAGGAACTCAAAGGCGAGATCGGAGTACTGTCTGAGTTGGGGAAAGGTTCTACTTTCTGGTTTACGCTGCCTTATGAAAAGATGGGTGCACACCGTTCTATCCTTCCATAAGTGATTTCTAATCATTTTCTAATCTCGTATAAGTTTATTATAATCCGTTCCGGAAGCCTTAATTTTTAAGGAGTTGTACTTTTGCCTCAAAATTGATAAAACAATGATGAGGCAGATTACATTTACTCTTTTTCTTATTTTCTCATGCAGCCTGTGGGCGCAATCGAATCCGTTAAAGTTGACGATGAAGGAGGCGGAGGAACTTTTCCGTACCCACAATCTTTTACTGGTTGCCGAATATTACAATGTAGACATGGCACAGGCACAAGTGGTGCAGGCCAAATTATTTGATAACCCCATTATCACATTGGAGCAGAATATTTATAACCGTCTGAACGGTAAGTATTTTGATTTGGGAAAAGAAGGAGAGTCCGGAGTGCAGATAGAACAAGCCATCAATCTGGCCGGACAACGCAACAAACGAATACGTCTGGAAAAGATTAATCACCAATCCGCTTTATTGCAATTTGAGGAAGTAGCACGCACCTTAAACAGTGAGTTGAAGGAAACCTGTGTCGAAATGTATTTCCTGACCAAGTCCGTGCAGATTTATGATAAAGAGATCACTTCTTTAGAGGAATTGCTGCTATTCTACAAGAATATGGCAGAGAAAGGGAATATTTCATTGTTGGAATTATCCCGTATGCAGGCATTACTGTTATCACTGAAAAAGGAGAAGAATGATGCAGTAAATGAATTGGTATCGAAGAGGGGGAATCTGAAGATGTTATTAAACTTGCCGGTCGCTCAGGAGATAGAAATACTTCTGGATGAAACGATGCTGAGCCGGTTGGATTTGTCTAGTCTGTCACTTGCCGATCTGGATTCCTTGTTACCTTCCCGCCCCGACCAACGGTTGGCCTTCTCTATACTTGAGGCTTCCAAAGCAAATTTGAAGTTACAGCGTTCATTGTCTGCTCCGGAGTTTGCTATTCAGGGGATTTACGACCGTGCAGGAAACTTCATCAACAATTATTTTGCAGTAGGTCTTAGCTTCTCCGTTCCTATTTTCAATCGGAATCAGGGTAATATCAAGTCAGCCAAACTGGAAATAGAAAAGAGCCTGAAAGAGAAAGAATACACAGAGAACAAGGCAAACTCGGAACTGTATGTGGCGTATTCCCGTCTGGAAAAGGCTATGGAACTTTATCAATCAGCAGACGATGACTTGGAAAAGAACTTCAACCGGCTGCTTGAAGGGGTGAACGAGAATTTCCGTAAGCGTAATATCAGTATGCTGGAATTTGTCGATTATTACGAGAGTTATAAGGAAACGAGTTTACAATTGTATGAGACCCGGAAAGATGTTTTTCTGGCCATGGAGAACTTGAATACAGTAGTAGGACGAAATATATTTAATTACTAAGCAATGGATATGAGCAGGATTTTACAGTTTTTTATAGGTGCAGTACTATTCTTGAGCAGTTGCTCGACAAAAGATAATAATGAAACTTCAGTATCTCCGGAGATGTGTCTGACAGATAGTTTGATGCAAGTTGTCAGCATAGATACCGTACATACACGTATCTTAATTGACGAGTTGACGCTGAACGGTCGTGTGACGTTTAATCAGGAGCAAGTGGTACAGGTTTTTCCAATGTTCGGTGGACGGGTGATTGCTGTGAATGCCGAGGTGGGAGACTACGTACATAAAGGGGAAGTGCTTGCTGTGGTCAAGAGTGGTGAAGTGGCGGAATATGAGAAACAGCTGAAGGATGCGGAACAACAAGTGGCCGTAACCCGCCGTAACTGGGATGTTGCGCAAGATATGTACAATGCCGGCATGGCTTCGGCCCGCGACACATTGCAGGCCCGTCAGGAATTGGTGAGTGCCGTGACGGAGGAAAGACGCCTGAAGGAAGTCTATTCCATCTATAATCTGTCCGATGAATCCAGATATGAGATTAAATCACCGATAACGGGCTTTGTGGTGGAGAAGCATGTGAATAAAGATATGCAGATACGCTCCGACCAGGGTGAAGAACTATTCACGGTATCCGGTCTGGATAATGTCTGGATTATGGGCGATGTATATGAGAGTGATATCCGCAAAGTAAAAGAAGGTGCTCCTGTCCGTATCACGGCATTGGCCTATCCCGGCAGAGAGTTTGCAGGGAGTATTGATAAGGTCTACCACATCCTCGATGAAGAAAGTAAAACCATGAGCGTGAGAATTAAACTTCGTAATGAAGATTATCTGTTGAAACCCGGCATGTTTACCAATATATATGTACAATGCGAATCAACGGATGATACGATGCCCTGCATTGATTTACATGCCCTGATCTTTGAGAATGGAAAGAATTATGTAGTGACGGCAAACGAAGACGGCAAGCTGCAAGTAAAGGAAGTGGAAGTGTATAAGCAGTTAAGGAACCGATGCTATATACAATCCGGCTTGCAGGAGGGCGACCGTATCTTGAATAGAAACACATTGCTGGTATATAACGCATTGAATGCTGAATAACAGATAAAGAACTTGATATGCATAAGTTTATAGATAACATCATAGCTTTCTCTTTGAAGAATAAGTTCTTCATATTCTTTTTTACGGTACTTGCGGTTATTGCAGGAATTGTCTCTTTCAAGCATACCCCGATAGATGCCTTTCCGGATGTAACCAACACCAAAGTAACTATTATTACCCAATGGCCCGGGCGGAGTGCCGAGGAGATGGAGAAGTTCATTACCATCCCTATTGAAATAGCAATGAACTCCGTACAAAAGAAGACGGACATACGCTCTACCACCTTGTTCGGACTATCGGTGGTGAATGTAATGTTTGAAGATCATGTAGACGATTTTACAGCCCGTCAACAGGTCTATAATCTATTGAATGATGCTGACTTGCCGGAAGGCGTTACTCCGGAAGTACAGCCTTTGTATGGTCCTACGGGAGAAATCTTCCGCTATACGTTGAGAAGTGAGAAGAAATCGGTTCGTGAACTGAAGACCATTCAGGACTGGGTGATTGAGCGGAATTTACGTTCCGTATCCGGTGTGGCCGATATTGTAAGTTTCGGTGGAGAGGTGAAAACCTTTGAGGTCAGTGTGAATCCCAACCAATTGAGGAATTACGATATTTCCTCTCTGGAGTTGTTTGAAGCCATAGAGAAAAGTAATATCAATGTCGGTGGTGATGTGATCACAAAAAGCTCCCAAGCCTATGTTGTCCGGGGTATCGGACTGATTAACGATGTGGAGGAAATTGGAAATATCGTTGTGAAAAATGTGAAAGGTACTCCTATTCTGGTGAAACACCTGGCAGATGTGCACGAGTCCTGTTTACCCCGCCTCGGACAAGTAGGCCGAATGGATGAAGATGATGTCGTGCAAGGCATTGTCGTGATGCGTAAGGGGGAGAATCCCGGTGAAGTGATTAAAGCCCTGAAAGAAAAAATAGCCTATATCAATAAAGAAGTGCTGCCATCGGATGTACAGATCGTACCTTTCTATGATCGTGAGAACTTGGTAGATCTGGCTGTGAGCACAGTGACACGCAACCTGATAGAAGGCATCCTGTTTGTGACTTTCATTGTGTTGATATTTATGGCGGATTGGCGGACTACCGTGGTGGTGGCAGTGGTCATTCCATTAGCATTATTATTTGCTTTCATTTGCCTGCGTATAATGGGTATGTCCGCCAATTTGTTGTCCATGGGAGCCATTGATTTCGGTATTATTATAGACGGTGCGGTGGTGATGGTCGAGGGTATCTTTGTAGTTCTTGACAAGAAAGCGCGTGAAGTGGGAATGCCGGCATTCAATGTCATGTCAAAGATGGGATTGATCCGTAATGCTGCCAAAGATAAGGCGAAAGCGGTTTTTTTCTCCAAACTGATTATCATTACGGCGCTGATTCCTATTTTCTCTTTCCAGAAAGTAGAGGGGAAGATGTTTTCACCGCTTGCTTTTACGCTGGGCTTTGCTTTGTTGGGGGCATTGGTGTTCACCTTGACTCTGGTACCCGTACTTTCGGCCATGCTGTTAAAGAAGAATGTGCGCGAAAAGAATAACAGGTTCCTCCGCTTTGTTAATGAGAAATCATCCGCCTTGTTTGATGTCTGCTATGCTTATCGCAAGGTGACGATTACGATTGCTACGCTTGTGGCAGTGGTGGGGTTGTATGCATTTTCTTTCCTCGGAACGGAATTCCTTCCCCAGTTGAATGAAGGCTCTATTTATATCCGTGCCACTTTACCGCAAAGTATAGCTTTGGATGAGTCCGTCAATCTGGCAAACAAGATGCGGGCGAAGTTAAGAAGCTTTCCTGAAGTGAAACAGGTGATGTCTCAGACCGGACGCCCCAATGACGGAACCGATGCCACCGGATTTTATAATATCGAGTTTCACGTAGATATTTATCCGGAAAAGGACTGGGAAAGCGGCTTTACCAAACTGGAATTGATTGACAAAATGCAACATGAACTGGAGATTTACCCGGGTATAGACTTTAACTTCTCCCAGCCGATTACGGATAATGTGGAAGAAGCAGCTTCCGGTGTAAAGGGTTCTATAGCTGTGAAAGTCTTCGGTAAAGATCTGTATGAGTCCGAGAAAAAAGCCGTAGATATTTATAAAATATTGGGAACCGTGGATGGCATCGAAGATTTGGGGGTAATACGAAATATCGGACAGCCGGAATTGCGCATAGAACTGGATGAGAATAAGCTCGCACGCTATGGAGTGGCTAAGGAAGATGTACAGTCCATTATCGAAATGGCGATTGGAGGTAAGTCGGCTTCCTTGCTTTACGAAGATGAGAAGAAGTTCAATATCATGGTGCGTTATAAAGAGGAATTCAGATGCAACGAAGATGAGATAGGAAAAATACTGGTACCCGCTATGGATGGTACGATGGTGCCGATTAAGGAACTGTCGGAGATAAAGACTATCACCGGCCCCTTACTTATCTTCCGTGATAATCATGCCCGTTTCTGTGCCGTGAAATTCTCGGTCCGGGGTAGAGATATGGGAACTGCCGTTGCTGAGGCTCAGAAGAAAGTGAATGCGGCAGTGCATTTGCCCGAGGGATATACTTTGAAGTGGACCGGAGATTTTGAAAACCAGCAACGTGCTACTCAACGTTTGGCGCAGGTGGTTCCTGTCAGCATTATCATCATCTTTATTATTCTTTTCATC
>OGRO01000468.1_pt1 | contig 38990 bp, 34 predicted proteins | sample 1553451 | NCBI WGS metagenome assembly OGRO01 (sample SAMEA2580021, study PRJEB22360) | human gut metagenome | reverse complement strand
GAAGAGCAACAGGAGGAGATTATCCCCACCGTATACAGAGATCCTTTTGACTATCTGGCAGAAGCGGCCGGATATACAGACGGGGAGTCATGGTGGGAAACTACCATCGAGCACCGTAAAGACAGTGCCGATGTATTTCAGGCTGTGAAAGAAGCCGTAACCGCATTGCGGGAGGAACTGCCCGAACATACCTCTCCCCGTGACCAGCTCCGCGAAGCCTGGATGCGTAAGATGATTCGCACGGCACAGAAAGAAAACTTCGAACGCATCGCCGTGGTCTGTGGTGCCTGGCATGTGCCCGCCCTCGAAAATATGCCTAAAGTAAAAGAGGATAACGAACTGCTGAAAGGACTGCCCAAAATAAAAATAGAATGTACCTGGATTCCCTGGACATACGACCGGCTTGCTTTCCGCAGCGGATACGGAGCCGGTATAGAATCTCCGGGCTGGTATCATTATCTTTGGCATCATCCGCAGGACGACGGTACACTCTGGATCAGCCAGGCTGCTTCCCTTTTCCGCAAGAAGAATATGGATATCTCCGTAGCCCACGTCATCGAAACTGTACGTCTGGCACAGGTGACGGCTGCTTTACGTAATCTCCCCGCCCCTTCACTGGCTGAGTTTAATGAAGCCATCACCACCGTCATGGGCTTTGGCGACGATATTCTTTTACAGATCATCAAGGAAGAACTTATCATCAGTAACCGCCTCGGACGTGTTCCCGATGATGTACCCAAAGTTCCCTTGCTGGTAGATGTGGAAAAGACTCAAAAACGGCTGCGTGTTCCATTTACAGCCGAAATCAAAGAGCTGACTCTCGACCTTCGTAAACCGAATGATCTGGATAGAAGTATCTTCTTCCATCGCCTGCACCTGCTCGACATAGATTGGGCAATTCCGGGCGGTACTGACGGTAAAGGTACTTTCAAAGAAAAATGGACACTCTACCATAAGCCGGAACAGATTATAAGCATCATCGAAAAGGCTATCTGGGGAAATACACTGGAAGAAGCAACGCAGAAGTTTCTGCTCAAACAGACGAAAGAGATACGGCATATTCCGGAACTCACCCGGCTGCTCGACCGGATAATCCCTGCCAATCTACCGGACTTAGTGGAAGCCATGACGGTGCAACTCGACCGCCTCTCGGCTGCCTCCACTGATATCATCGAGATGATGGAGGCAGTACCCGATCTGGTAAATATCGTCCGCTACGGCAATGTCCGCAATCTGGATTTCTCAAAGGTAGGCGATATGCTCCAAGCTATGATTGCCCGTATCCTTGCAGGTGGAGTACTTGTTTGTATCAATATAGATGAGGAGGCTGCTACGGACATACTCAACAAACTGGTGTCTACGGATTACGCAGTTTCCACTCTCAATGATCCGGAACTGAACAGGATGTGGCTGGAGTTTATCCGCCAGGTGCGTACATCCGTTAATGTACATCCGCTGTTGTCCGGCTATGCCACACGGCTGCTGAACGACAAGGGAGACATTTCAGCCAAAGAAGCGCAGAATACCCTTAGTTATTATTCTTCCATCGGTAATGCTCCGGCAGATATGGCCTACTGGTTCGAAGGTTTCCTCCGTTCTTCCGGTTCCATTCTGCTGCTGGATGATAATTTGTGGAACCTGGTAAATAACTGGGTGTGTTCGCAGGAAAAAGAAACCTTCATGGAACTGCTTCCCATACTGAAACGCACGTTCAGCGAGTTCAGTCCCGCAGAACGCCGGAAGTTAGGTGAGAAAGCCAAGGCGGGCGGTGCAGGCGGCATACAGACTGAAACAGCCTCAGCAACGTCACACAATGAAGAGGAAGCTGTGAGGGTGATTCCCTTGATTCACCAGTTATTAGGAATTGAAACGAAGTAAAGAGAAAGCAATGGAAGAAGAATATCTGAAAAGGTGGCGCCTGATACTGGGCGGAAACGAAGCCGACGGAACGGGTATCACACTGACACCGGAAGAGCAACGCATCGACCAGTCATTGGAAGCCGTATATGACAGCGACCGCCGCGGAGGACTCGGATCATCCGCCCCAAAAGTAAGCCGCTGGCTGGGAGATATCCGTGAGTTCTTTCCGCAGACTGTAGTACAGGTCATTCAGCGCGATGCCATCAAACGACTGAATATCACCTCACTGTTGACAGAAAAGGAAATGCTTGAAACGGTAGTGCCGGATGTGCATCTTGTAGCTACACTGATGTCACTCAGTCGGGTTATTCCTGAAAAGAATAAGGAAATGGCACGGCAGGTAGTCCGCAAAGTGGTGGATGAACTGCTACGCAAGCTCTCCGCCCCTACCCAACAGGCTGTGACGGGAGCGCTCAACCGTTCTGCACGGCGGAGAAATCCACGTTATAACGAGATAGACTGGAAGACCACCATCACCAAGAATTTGAAAAACTATCAACCGGAATACAAGACTATCATCCCGGAAGTCCGTATCGGTTACGGCAGAAAACGGAAAGCAATGAAAGACATCATCCTCTGTCTGGACCAGAGCGGTTCAATGGGGACATCCGTCATTTACTCCGGAATCTTCGGGTCTGTACTGGCTTCCATTCCGGCAGTGAACACGCGGATGGTGGTATTTGATACGGCTGTGGTAGACCTTACCGATGACTTGCAAGATCCGGTAGACTTACTCTTCGGTGTACAGTTGGGTGGCGGTACGGATATCGCCCGCGCCCTGACCTATTGCCAGGGAGTAATCACCCGTCCGCAAGATACGGTGCTGGTACTGGTGACCGACTTGTATGAAGGGGGCGATCCGAGAGAAATGCGAAAGAGGTTCGTATCACTGGTGAACAGTGGCGTGCAACTTATCGTACTGCCCGCCCTGAATGATGACGGTGCCCCTTCTTATGACAAAAATCATGCAGAATTTCTGGCAAATATCGGTGTGCCTACCTTTGCTTGTACGCCCGATAAGTTCCCCGACCTGATGGCGGCAGCACTCAGTAAGCAGGATATAGGAATGTGGGTATCGCAGAATGTCAAGAACACTTAGTTTTGTGACAATCTATATTCGCAGGGAGATACCCCTACCAGTTTTCTAAACAGGTTGCTGAAATATTGTACGCTTGGATAGCCCAATTTTTCAGCAACCGAACTTACCGTATAACCTTTGCCTAATAGCATCTCTTTAGCGACTTCCAGCCTTTTCAACTGGAAGTATTCATCCAGCTTCTTCCCCGTTTCAAATTTCAATAAATCGCTGAAATAACGGGGAGATAAATGAAGTATATCTGCGCAGTATTTTGTAGAGGGTAATACACCGTTTTTCAATCGTCCGGACTGGATATAGCCATCCAACGCAATATCCATCTTGTTCAATATCGCCTTATTGACTTCATTCCGAGTGATAAACTGACGGTCATAGAAACGGGAACAATAATCCAACAGGAGTTCTATATATCTTGAAATCAAGATCTTGCTATGACAGTCTATTGCATGTTGCAGTTCCTTCTCAATATTGTACATACATTCAATTGCTTTATCCTTTTCGCGCAAGGAAAGGTGCAACGCTTCATTCAGATGATAAGAAAAGAAAGAGTAATTCTTAATGTTCCGCCCCAATGAAGTGCTGCAAAGCAAGTCGGGATGAAAAGCCAATAACCAGCCCTTTCGGGGAAATGCCTTTCCTTCGTTGATATTGATGGATTGTCCAGGAGTCAGGAAAATCATTGTTGCATTGGAATAGTCGTAATACTTACGCCCGTAGATGAAATCCTCACATTCGCATTCCAACAGTAAGATGGTGTAGAAATCGAACTTGATAGTACGCTGCATCACATTGGCTTTAGATAAGTCAATGGCGCTCACCAACGGATGTAAGGTCTTATTTCCCAAACAGCAATTGCACTGGTGTACGGTCGCTATGTTCAATATATCCTTTTTCAAAACTGTACATTTTGCAGTCTATATTCATTGGGCGTACAGCCGACACGTTTTTTGAACAGGCGGCTGAGGTGTTGCGGATATTGAAATCCCAAGGTGTAAGCAATTTCACTGATTGTCTCGTCCGTTTCAACGATATGTTCTTTAGCCAGTTCGATCACTTTCATCTGAATATGCTCCTGAGGCGTCATACCAGTTTCTTTCTTAATCATGTCACCGAAATAATTGGGTGAGAGATAGATTTTATCCGCAAAGTATTTCACGGACGGCAAACCATCCTGCACAGGAAGATTGCTTCTGAAATATTCATCAAGAAGTTGCTCAAATTTGGTAAGAGAGTCTTTATTGACGTCGCTCCGGGTGATGAACTGGCGTTCATAGAACCGCATACAGTAATTGAGTAGAAGCTCGATATTCATAGCAATCAATGCTTTACTATGCTTATCGATAGGATGCTCCAGCTCGATACTGATCTTTTTCAGGCAATCCATCACGGTCTCTTTTTCCTGATCGGACAGGTGCAAAGCCTCGCTTACTGAATAAGAGAAGAAAGTATAATCCTTTATTGTCTTTCCGAGGGAGGTTCCGCGAATCAGGTCGGGATGAAAGAGGATACCATACACTTCTTGCTGCACTACATCATTCAGCATCTCTACTCCGGCAGTCTGACCGGGAGCAAAGCAAACGATGGTTCCTTCCTGATAGTCATAATGCTGGCGACCATACTTGATATCACAGTTCTTAGCTCCTTTCAGAAAGAGTGCATAAAGGCCATAAGTCATTTGGATATGATTGACCGATTTGGTTGCTTTGGTAAGATCCACCACACTCACCAGAGGATGCAGGGTTTCCAATCCGTAGAGACTGTTATAGTGATCTACATTATCTAATTTTATAACTCTATCCATATTCATAAGTATTTGAACTGCAACAAAGATAGAAATTATTTCAATTGAGAAATCAGGTATCTGTAATTGGGGTTATCATATCCGTAATAAGGGTACAAATTTCAGGATACAGCTTCAAAACAAAGACAACATTCGCATATCATCCAAAGCTTTCGGCTGATATTTTATCTCACTGAATACTCCCGTAAAGCCATCACCACGAGAACCGTGTGCCGCGAAACCTACTTTAATCTTCCCCTTCGTCCCAAGATTGAAATTCCTGATCATCAACCAGTTTTTATTGTCAGAGGAGTAGAAGAATGAATATTCCGCCCCCCTCTTCACTACTGCCATATATGCGTAATCGCCTGCCGGCATGGAGTTACAGTCATCAGAGAAAGTACGGGTGACAACGGAAACAATTGTCGGCTGAAGATGAACCGAGTTCTCATAGCAGAATTTCGCCCAGACATCATCATTCTGATAAATAACAAGAGCAGCTACATCATAAACCGACTTCAATTTGCCGGTAACCCGTGCACTCATTGTAAAATCGGCTTCCGGCTCAAACAGGATAAGCGGGGCGTTCGTAACCTTCGACTTCCCGGAAGGGCTGTTGAAAAGATTCGTCTTTCCTGCCGCAGTTATGCTGATCCGATCTTTTTCTATTTCGTAATCAACAGGGTGGTTGTGGATAATCAGATTGTGCGGAATAGTGGAAATACGCTTATTTATATCTGTCACCTGAAAAGATTTAGGCGTGTTATGCCAGGGAAGAAGAAAAGGAATAGAGCTCAACTTGAACTGATTCTGCGCCGATGCAGGGATAGCTAACAGGAAAAATAAAACGAGATAGCTAAGTTTTTTCATAAATGTATTGTATTAGTTTCGGACAAAAATAGACACATCCATCGGCTTTCTTCGTAAGAGTATACTAATTAAACGGAAAAGAAACTAAAACATCATTTACGATGCCTATTGGCGAACAGCAGGAACAGGTTATTCTTTTTTCTCATAAACATTGCTGAACTTGCGCCTGTTTTGGTGAAGATTAATTTTAGTACCGTTATGGAAGATAAAGAAAAGAAAAATGTGGTGTCAGCAGGTGATAACCTGACTGACTACATGGAGACGGTAATTGCCGACCTGGAAAAAGAAGGGAAATTTCCGGCAGCACATGTTTACCGGAGTGTACTGCGCTCTTTTACCCGTTTTTGGAATACTCCTGTATCGATGCGAAGTGATCCGGCATCAGTGTCGAACGTCCTTGCACCGATACAGGATGTCTTTACACCGGAACGGCTGAAGGAATATGAAACGTGGCTGATGGAATGTGAATGCAGCCCGAACACAGTTTCCACTTACATGCGCACGCTTCAGGCAGTTTATAACCGTTGGATGCCACCCGGCATGGTAGACTACAACCCGGTATTGTTCAAGGAAGTGTACACCAAAGTAGAGTCGCGCACCAAGCGGGCACTGACGGCGGAACAGATGCGGCAGTTGGAGACTACGGATTTCAGCGCATTGTCGTTTCCCCAACAGCGTGTGCTGGCCTACTTCCTACTGATGTTCATGCTTCGCGGTATGCCTTTCATCGATCTGGCACATTTGTGGAAGCAGGACTTGCAAGGTAGGCGTATCGTCTACCGGAGGCATAAGACAGGCAAGCTGATGGTGGTGGACGTGCCGCCGGATGCATTCCGGTTGTTGCAGAAGTACAGAAACAGGACTGGATCGGAGTATCTGTTTCCGATACTGAATGAAGCATCTCCGGGTAAAGAACGGTATCATCTTTATCAGGATACACTGCGCCGCTTCAACCGGGAACTGGCACGGTTGATGAAGAAACTCCTGCCCGGCGTTTCCGTGAGTTCGTACACGGCACGGCATACCTGGGCGACGCTGGCTTATCATAGCGGAACACCTCTTGGACTTATCAGCCAGTCGTTGGGACATTCGTCCATACGGGTGACAATGAGCTATCTAAAGCCCTTCGATGCGGAGGTGATAGATAAAGTAAACAGACAGGTGATCGCTTTAGTGAAAGGAAGCAAAAAGAAGAAAGCAGATAGCATCAATATGCTGTACGGCACTTTATTGAGATGATATTACTTGCATAGTAACGGCAGACAACGTGTGCAAAGGTGCATACTTTTTGACAAGTATGCAAACGAATGCTAATAAAACAACCGTTTAATCTTATATTTTACTATCTGGACTCCTCTTTACTATTCTAATAGATATACGAAATACAATTCCGCTTCCAACCCCTGAAAACGGATGCACTATTTGTGCGCCTTATTGCCAAGACAACTTCAATATATATGTTCATTCTCTGGTTTAGTGCCGTCCAAAAACGCTTTTTCAACCTGCACCGCTATAGTTGTCTGCCGTTACTATGCAAGTAACCCCACACAATCACATGTACAAAGCGACTGATGCCGAAACGACTGTAGCCGCACATGCGTTTCTTAATGAATAAACCGGCGGGATATACGACAAATCCCTCTATTATTAACCCCAATGAATAAAGTACGATTATGAAACGAACCAAACAGAAGTACGTACCGCCCCGTATAGAGGTGATGCAAATGGAGAACGAAGGCGTGATAGCTGGAAGCGGCAACCTGCCCGGAGTAAATGACGGTAACAGCGCATTCAACACCGCCTCCTACAGAAGCAGCAGCCGTAGCGGTTACAACAGCGCAAGCAGCAGCGACCTGGAAGATCTTATTAACGACATTCTAACCATAGAACAATGAAAGCGATGAAATACATAAGCGCGGCCTTACTGACCGTACTGGTAGTCGTGGTCGCAGGATGCTCTGCCGACCGGGAACTTCCCAAACTCACCGGCAACACCGCCGCCGACACCCCCAAGAACTCCCAAACCCTTGTCCTGACCGTGGGAACTCCTACCGATGAAAGCACGCAAACCCGCGTAGCATACAATGACGCCGACCTGAAACTGACCTGGCAAGCCGAAGACCAACTGACCGTGGCAGGCTTCGATGCCGACGATACCTACAAAGGATGCAGCACAGACTTCACCTATCAAGGCGAGGAGAACAAAACCTCCGGCCCCTTCGAAGGAACAGCGGTGAGCGGTGCCACAACGTACACCCTCTATTATCCCAACACCGTACAAGTGAACCAAAGCACGGGTGACGCCTCCCTCTCCATGGAAGGGCAGACCTACACCCCGGACGATCCCACCGCCAACCTGAAGAATTATATATTACTGAAAAGCACAAGCAAAATATCCCCCAACGTCGATTTTACTCTGGAGATGGCGAGCAGCATCATGAAGTTCGATCTTAGCAACATCCCTGCCGAAGTGGGCAAGCTGACGAAACTAATATGGACGCTGGAAAACAACGTCGGCAACAGACAAAACCTGATGCTGGACTTCCCTGCCGGTGCGGTGACATTCGGCACCGGTGGCGGTAACACCTTGACAGCCTACCTTGGCTTCATGCCCTCAGGCGATGCCATGACGAAGTTCACCGTGATGCTGGTAGGCGACAAGATTTACCAGCAAGAAGTGGCGATGGCAGGCGGAAAGCCCTATACCGCCGGAAGCAGATATACCGCAACAATGGCCGGCGAATGGACGGAGTGCGAGCAGATGAAAATGACGGTAAGGATGGATGACACGAATGGGATTGGCTTCAATATCCCATTCCCAACAGGATACGCTGTACCCGCCAACACCATAGTTGATTGGGGTGACAACAGTTCTTCCGTCATACCTCAAGGAACTGAAACCACAAGCAACGACGCATTCAATCATACTTATTCTCAAGCCGGTGCCTACACCATCACCATCACATCGGGGAAAGCGACAACGAAGCAGCAGATATTGCCTATGAACTTCTTTTCTAATAGAACCGGTAATAATAACGCGAAGAAATTGGTAAGCATGGATACTCCATTGCTGAACATGGATACCCGTAAGTTATCCGACCTCTTCCGTAATTGCAGCAACCTGGCCACAATACCCGATGAGCTGTTCGATAAAAATACGACTGCAACGGACTTCGAGTTTTGCTTCCAACGTTGCAGCACTCTGAAAGCAATACCTGATGGGCTGTTCAACAATAATACGAATGTAACGAGCTTCGCCAGTTGCTTCCAATATTGCAGCAATCTGGCTAAAATCCCAGATGGACTGTTCAATAAAAATACGGCTGTAACGGACTTCAAGTATTGCTTCAACGATTGCAGTCTGAAAGCAATACCCAAAGGCCTGTTCGATAAGAATACAGCTGCAACGAGCTTCTTCGCTTGCTTCTTCGGTTGCAGCAATCTGGCTGAAATCCCAGATGGACTGTTCAATAAGAATACGGCCGTAACTGACTTCGGGTATTGCTTCTACGATTGCAACACTCTGAAAGCAATACCTAATGGGCTGTTCGACAATAATACGAATGTAACGAGCTTCGCCAGTTGCTTCCAATATTGCAGCAGTCTAGCTGCAATACCTGATGGGCTGTTCGACAATAATACGAACGTAACGAGCTTCGCCGGTTGCTTCAAAGCTTGCAGCAGTTTGGCTGCAATACCCGATAGACTGTTCGACAATAATACGAATGTAACGAGCTTCAACGATTGCTTCTACGATTGCAACACTCTGGCTGCAATACCCAAAGGATTGTTCGATAAGAATTTGGCTGCAACAGACTTCGGATATTGCTTCGGCCGTTGCAACACTCTGGCTGCAATACCCAAAGGATTGTTCGATAAGAATTTGGCAGCAACAAACTTCAGCAATTGCTTCTACAATTGCACGAAAGTCAAACTGAACAAGAATATATTCAGCACGGATGGCAACTATAGCCGTTTTAAAGATAAGAACATGAACTTCAGGTATTGTTTCAAGGCAGGCAACAGTGCTATCGACCCAGGCGAGGCTCCCGAACTGTGGAAGTATGATAAAGGCAGTGCAACCTGGAATACATCCGACTGTTTCGGTAATGCCAGATTCACGAACAAGGACGGTTATACCGATGAAGTGGCATCAGCCTGGGGTACTCTGAAAGATTGACACATTAAATAAATCCTGACACCACAATGAACCGTAGAAGCCTCTAAAGAGTGTCATTGACACTTAGCACAAGTATGCCCGACACTTAGCACAAGTATCGATGACACTTAGCACAAGTCTTCCCCCCCTTCAGAATGGCCTACAGGGCATGTTTTACTTAAAAACCATAACGTATGGCATTTTTCAAACCTATTTACAAAAAGATGTCCAAGAAGTGGCATCCCCAGGCCGTGAGCGTGGGTAAACCTATCGAGATGGACGAGCTTTGCAAGCAAATCGCCCTCATCTCCACCGTGAGCAGCGCCGACAGCAAGGCCACGCTCGAAGCCCTCGGCCTGGTGCTGGGGAGCAGTATGAACACCGGTCGCACCGTCCACGTGGAAGGTCTGGGCACTTTCTACTACACCTGCGTCTCCAACGGCAAGGGCGTGGACAGCGCCGAGAAGGTGAACGCCAACCAAATCTCCGGTACCCGCGTCCGCTTCATCCCCGAGTCGCGCCGCCAAGGTAGCGCCATCACCCGCGCCCTCATCGGCGAGAATGTGACGTGGACCAACGTCAGCTCCATCAGTGGTCTTGACGGCACCGGTTCCGGTAAACCGAGCGGCGGAGACGGTGGCTTAGAAGAAGACCCGTTGGGATAAGAAGACAACGCACCGCACCTCTATTCAAAAAAAACGCACCGCTGCACAATGATGATGCAGCGGTGCGCTTTTGCTTGAAACGAGAATAATAAGTATCAGCCGTGACAGGAAGATAGCGAAATAAATATTATCTTTGTTGCCCTATGATAAGTATTAGGTTTAAGTATTAAGCATTAAGTAACACCGTTGAATTATGGAACAGAATAGCATCAAAGGCATCCCCTACGGACTGAGCGATTACGAGAGCCTCACCCGTGACAATTGTTACTACGTGGACAAGACCCACTTCATCCCCCTGATAGAGCAAGAAGCTCGCTACCTCTTCCTCATCCGCCCCCGCCGCTTCGGCAAGACGTTGCTCATCAACATGCTGGCCGCCTATTATGACATCAACAATGCCGACCGCTTCGAAGAGCTCTTCGGAGATCGGTGGATATACGAGCACCCAACGGCGCTGAGGGCGAAGTTCATGATATTGAGGTTCAACTTCTCCGCTGTCAACTCTACGCCCGGAAGGCTGGAGGAATCGTTCGAGAAGCACTGTACGGGGCGTTTCGTAGAATTTGCCAACAAGTACGAACATTTGTTCCAGCCCGGCTTTCGCGAGGAATTGATGAGTTGCACCTTAGCCTCCGAACGGCTGGATTATATCAATAGTACCGCCAGCCGCCTGCGCCTGCGCATCTACCTCATCATCGACGAGTACGACAACTTCACCAATACCATCCTTTCCACCTTCGGCAAAGACGAGTATCGCAAGGCCACCCACGGCGAAGGCTTCTTCCGATACTTCTTCAACGTGCTCAAGTTCCTCACTTCCGGCAACGGTATGGCACTGGAACGTATGTTTATCACCGGTGTAAGCCCCATCACACTGGACGACGTGACGAGCGGTTTCAATATCGGAACCAACATCACCACCTCACCGTTGTTCAACGCCCTTGTGGGCTTCACCGAAACGGAACTGCGCACCATGTTGGAGTATTACCGCGACCGGAACGCACTGACGATGGGTGTGGAAGAGATGTTGGGTGACATGAAGCCGTGGTACGACAACTACCACTTCTCCGAAGAATGCCTAAACGAAAGCATGTATAACTCCGATATGACACTCTACTACATGAACAGTTGTCTGAAACTTGGCAAAAAGCCCAGAGAAATGGTGGACGCTAACATCCGCACGGACTACAACAAGCTGCGCCACCTCATCCGGATAGACCACGAACTGGACGCCAACTTTTCCGTCATCCGCGAAATCGTGGAAAACGGACGGACATCAGGCACCATCAGCAGCGCCTTCTCCGTGGAGAAGATGGTGGACGAGAATAACTTCAAGTCATTGCTCTACTACTTCGGCCTACTCAGTATCCGGGGCGTGGAGGAAGGAGAAACTGTGCTTGCCATCCCTAACAACACCGTGCGCGAGCAGTTCTACAACTACCTGACGGAGGCTTACGCAGATGAAGACATCTTCAGCCTGAACATCTCCACCCTGGGTAAACTGGCAAAAGAAATGGCATACCGTGCCGACTGGCAACCCCTCTTCACCTACATCGCCACCGAACTGGAGAGGCAGAGCCGCATCCGCGAATTCATCGACGGTGAAGCGCACGTGAAGGGGTTTCTTCTTGCCTATCTCAATATGACGAACTTCTACCAGCTGATGCCCGAATATGAACTGGGAAAGGGCTACGCCGACTTCTACTTCCGCCCCAATCCGCAGATACCGGATATCCGCTACGCCTACCTGATGGAGGTGAAGTACCTGAAGCGCGACGAACCCGAAAGCCGCATCGCCACGCTGAAGGAAGAAGCCCGGACGCAATTGCTGAAGTACGCTTCGGACGAGATTGTCGCACAGACTATCGGCGGAGCGCAACTTAAACTGATTACCATTGTTTTCCGTGGTTGGGAAATTGTAGGGATGGAGGAGACGGATAAATTATTCAACGAGAAACGCGACTCTTGACGATAGTATTCTGTTGCGCCATATTTCAACTTAAAAAAGTGCCCCGCTGCATCATCATCGTGCAGTGGGGCGCTTTGCATTTACGAGAAACTGTATTTGGGGTTATCATATCCGTAATTTATCTACAAAGGAAATGCTACGTTTCCCCGATCTTTGCAGTACAAAAAAGAAATATATGAAGAATAAATTCAAACTCAATTCAAATACCCTACTTGTATTCATCCTCACAACCGGTGTATTCGGAATAATCAATACCGAAATGGGGGTGATTGGAATTTTGCCCCTGATAGCCGAGAACTTTCAAGTAACTGTTCCGGAAGCGGGTTGGACGGTCAGCATATTTGCACTGGTAGTAGCAATATCCGCTCCCATCACTCCTTTACTGTTTTCAGGTATCAACCGGAAAAAGGTGATGATACTGGCATTGGGATTATTTACATTAAGTAATATCATCTCCATGATGACCACTAATTTTACGGTGTTGCTGATATCCCGTGCACTCCCGGCATTCCTTCATCCGGTATATGTATCTATGGCTTTCACGGTAGCGGCAGCATCTGTCAGTAAGGAAAAGGCACCAAAGGCGGTAGCAAAGGTATTCATCGGCGTATCAGCTGGTATGGTGCTGGGAGTACCGGTGACAAGCTACATTGCAAGTGAAGTTTCATATTCAATGGGCATGTTATTCTTCACCGTTGTAAATGCATTAGTACTGGTTGCTACCATCGTGTTTGTACCTTCCATGCCGGTCAAAGAGAAACTGTCCTACGGTACACAACTCAGTGTATTAAAAAAGAAAATAGTCTGGTACTCCATTCTTGCTATCACACTGATAAACGGAGCCTTATTCGGATTCTTCAGCTATATGTCTGATTACTTGAAGACAATCACCGGGGTTTCGTATACCGTAATCAGTACAATGCTACTGATTTATGGACTGGCCAATATTATAGGAAATGTAATAGCCGGAAAGCAACTGGCGGTCAATCCGGTACGTAGCATGATAATGATTCCTTTGGCACTACTGACTTTTTATATAGGAGTATTCGCTTTTGGGGAATGGCTTATGGCAATGGCAGTTATCATTCTGATCCTGGGAATTCTGGCAGGATACGGACAGAACACCATGCAATATATGATAACGCATGCCGCTCCCGAAGCACCGGATTTTGCCAACGGACTGTATTTGTTGTCTGCCAATCTCGGTACTACAGTAGGTGCAGCCGTCTGCGGATTGTTTATCACCTTCTTCAATACGCGTTATTCCGTCATCGGATCTTTGGTTTTCCTTGTTTTAAGCATTGTATTCATCGTATTAAGAATACGTGCTACACAATCCGAAAAACAAATCAGAATGGAAATGGCTGCATAAGAAATAAGAAGCGGTTTTAACTTTATAATATAAAATGATTATGACTAAGAAAGTATTGATTTTATCATCCAGCCCTCGTCGTGGCGGAAACTCCGACACCCTTTGCAACGAATTTATGCGAGGAGCAATTGAAAGTGGTAACGAAGCAGAAAAGGTTTTCCTGCGTGACAAGACAATCCATTATTGCACAGGATGCAGCACATGTAGCCTGCACGGAAAACCTTGCCCGCAGAAAGACGATGCGGCAGAGATTATAGAGAAGATGGTGGCAGCCGATGTAATAGTTATGGCTACACCCGTTTATTTCTACACGATGAGTGCACAGATGAAAACATTGATAGATCGTTGTTGTGGCCTCTATACGGAAATGAAGAATAAGGAATTTTATTTCATTGTCACCGCTGCCGAAGATGATCGGAAACTGATGGAACGTACCGTGGACACTTTCCAGGGATTTCTGGATTGCCTGGAAAATCCAACCATCAAAGGAGTTGTGTATGGAACCGGAGTTTGGCATGTGGGCGAAATAAAAGATAAACCAGCCCTACGGGAAGCTTATAAAATGGGAAAAGAAATAGAATAATTTATAGGATTTAAAAAAAGAATAATAATGAGTCATTTTAGAATTTACATTCCTACCCGCACCTTGTTTGGTGCCGGTATGGTGAAGGAACTTCACAATCAGCAATTGCCCGGAAAGAAAGCAATGATTGTTATTTCAAACGGTCGCTCTACCAAGGATAACGGATATCTGAATACAGTAGAAGCCGAACTCCAGCAAGCAGGTGTTGAAACTGCCGTATTTGACCAGGTAGAAGCCAATCCGTTAAAATCGACCGTAATGGCAGGAGCCGCTTTTGCCAAGGAAAACAATTGCGACTTTTTAGTTGCCCTGGGTGGTGGAAGCGTAATGGACGCCTCCAAAGCGATGGCATTCATGGCCACGAATCCCGGCGATGTATGGGATTACATCAGTGGCGGAACCGGAAAAGGACAAACGATGGTAAACAAGCCCCTACCCCTGGTTTGCATTACCACCACTGCCGGAACAGGTTCCGAAGCAGATCAATGGGGCGTTATCACCAATGATGAAACCAATGAGAAAATAGGCTTTGGCGGTTATGATGAACTCTTCCCGGTACTGTCTATTGTCGATCCGGAGTTGATGAAATCTGTTCCGCCTAAGTTCACGGCCTATCAGGGATTTGATGCGTTGTTCCACTCTACAGAATGTTATATCTCTAAAACTGCCAGTCTGATGAGCGATATGTACGCATTGACCGCTATTGAAAATGTAGCTAAATATCTACCGCGTGCAGTTGCCAACGGAGCTGATATGGAGGCTCGTGAGAGAGTCGCATTCGCCAATAATCTGTCCGGTGCGGTAATGACCTTTTGCAGCACTACTGCCGAACACTCTTTGGAACACGCTATGAGCGCTTACCATCAGGAACTGCCACATGGTGCCGGATTGATTATGATCTCCAAAGCATTCTATGAATTCTTTATAGAGAAGCATGCCTGTGATGAACGATTCATCAAAATGGCACAAGCAATGGGTATGCCGGAAGCTGACAAACCGGAAGACTTTATCACCATGCTGGTAAAACTTCAGGAAGCTTGTGGAGTGGCAAACCTGAAGATGAGTGATTATGGATTTACGCCCGATGAATTTGATACCCTTGCCACCAATGCCAAGGAAACAATGGGCGGATTATTCCTTGCCAACCCTTACGAATTGAAGCACGAAGACTGCGTGGAGATTTACCGCAAATCATTTCGTTAATTCATAAGCCCAGTTATTGTACGAGGCTGCATCCGAGTTAATTTCATGTTCTGAACGATAATGAGAAACATGAATTTATCTTCCGATGCAGCCTCTTTCGTACCCGATAAACAGAATCTGTAATCCGGGTTATTATGTCCGTAATCCGTCTACAAAGAGTCTCTCATTTCCGCCGTATTTTTGCAATATAGAAACAAGGTAATCAATCATTTAATAAACAACAAACAAAAAAACTTGAATAATGGAACTAATTAAAGACACTCATTACGAAGGTGAACGCCCTTTGTTCGCCGCTCACAATCTTCATCTGGAAAACGTAACGATCCATACCGGCGAATCTGCCCTGAAAGAATGTAGTAATATCGAAGCCATAAATTGCCGTTTCGAAGGAAAATATCCTTTCTGGCATAACGATGGTTTCGTTGTGAAAAACTGCCTGTTTACGGAAGGAGCACGTGCCGCCCTCTGGTATTCCAATAATCTGCAAATGACAGACACTTTAGTAGAAGCACCGAAGATGTTCCGTGAAATGGATGGTATCCGGCTGGAAAACGTACAACTGCCCTATGCACTGGAAACCCTCTGGTTTTGCCGGAATGTAGAGTTGAAGAATGTAAAAGTAGACAAAGGTGATTATCTGTTTGTACACGGTGAAAATATCAGGATTGATGACTTTGAGATGAATGGTAACTACTCTTTCCAATACTGCAAAAACGTAGAAATCCGTAATGCGGTAATCAATTCAAAGGATGCTTTCTGGAATACGGAAAACGTGACGGTTTACGACTCTGTATTGAATGGGGAATATTTAGGCTGGCATTCCAGAAATCTGCGCCTGATGAACTGCAAGATTTCAGGTACACAGCCACTTTGCTATGCCCACGATCTGATTATGGAAAACTGCATGATGACAGAAGATGCAGACCTCGCTTTTGAATATAGTAGTGTGCAGGCCACTATCCATAGTCCGGTTCACAGTGTAAAAAATCCACGTACAGGAAGTATCACTGCCGAAAGTTTCGGAGCTATAATCCTGGATGAGAATATAAAAGCACCGGGCAACTGTGAATTGAAATTATGGGACGACCAAACCTGTTTTGACTGATTAGGTATGAAATACAATTTTGATGAAATCATTCCACGCCGGGGTACGAACTCCTACAAATGGGATTCTGCCAATGATGCCGACGTATTGCCAATGTGGGTAGCCGATATGGATTTCCGTACAGCCCCAGCTGTAACAGAAGCGCTGAAAAAGCGAGTAGAACATGGTATCTTCGGTTATGTCCGCGTGCCTGACAGCTATTATCATGCGGTAATCCACTGGTTCGACAGACGTCACAATTGGAAAATAGAGAGAGAATGGATAATCTATACAACTGGAGTAGTACCGGCTTTATCAGCAGTCATAAAAGCCCTGACGAATCCTGGTGATAGAGTTCTGGTGCAGACTCCGGTGTATAATTGCTTCTTTTCTTCCATCCGTAATAATGGTTGCGAGATGAGTTCCAATCCATTGATCTATGAGGATAACACCTATCGGATTGATTTTGACGATCTGGAGAAGAAAGCGGCAGACCCGAAAGTAAAATTACTGTTATTGTGTAATCCGCACAATCCGGCCGGAAGAGTCTGGAGCAAACAGGAATTAATACGTATTGGTGAGATTTGCCTCCGGAATGATGTATGGGTGGTATCAGATGAAATACATTGTGAACTGGTCTTTCCGGGATATACTTATACACCTTTTGCATCTCTTTCAGAAGAGTTCCGGATGCACTCCGTCATTTGCACATCACCCAGTAAAGCTTTTAACCTGGCCGGACTTCAGATTGCAAACATCATTTCCGCTGATGCAGATATACGCAGAAAAATAGATAAAGCCATTAATATCAACGAGGTTTGTGATGTGAATCCATTCGGTGTGGAGGCATTGATAGCCGCCTATAATGAAGGGGAAGAATGGCTGGAAGAACTTAAAAGTTATCTATTTGCCAATTATCAGTATCTGAAAAACTATTTCAATGAACATCTACCGGATTTCCCCGTACTTAAATTAGAAGGCACTTATCTGGTATGGGTAGATTGTTCGGTGTTGAAGAAGCCATCGGAAGAAATCGTGACGGCTCTACTGGAAAAAGAAAAGGTCTGGGTCAATGAAGGCAGTATGTACGGAGAAGACGGAGACAATTTTATCCGTATCAATATTGCCTGTCCGCGGCAACAGTTGGCTAAAGGGTTGGAGAGGCTGCATGCCTTCGGACAACTTTCTTAAAATCTCCTATAACTATATAAAAATGGACCTTCATAAAACCATATCATCATAAGCGTTTCCGTTTTTCCGGATAATTATTAAATAAATAGTCTTCATCTCAATCGTCCCAAGCTTTCATATATCCATCCCGACTATTTATCAGTGCAAATTTATTCGGATTAAAACGGGAACGTTTTCTTTTATATTAGTAACTTCGCAAAAACATACTAAGAATTTGAAATATCATGGAATACAGAATATTAGGAAATACAGGACTATCAGTTAGTGTCATCGCACTGGGCTGTGAAGGTTTCGTGGGAAAAACGGAAGAACAGGTACATTCGGAAATGGATTTCGCTATCAGTAAAGGAATCAACTTTATCGATATGTATACCTCAAACCCTGATCTGCGCAGTAATATCGGCAAAGCATTGGCAGAGCGCCGACAGCAGTTTATCATTCAGGGACATCTATGTACTACTTGGGAAAATGACCAGTATCTGCGTACCCGTGATGTAGAAAAAACAATTGCTTCCTTTGAAGACCAGTTGACACGTCTTCATACGGATTACCTTGATATTGGTATGATTCACTATGTAGATAGCGAAGAAGATTTCCATGAAGTATTCAATGGTCCTATCATTCGGCTGGCCCTGCGTCTGAAAGAAGAAGGTAAAATTCGCCATATCGGACTAAGCAGCCACAACCCTACTGTGGCAAGGTTGGCTGTAGAAAGTGGATTGATTGAAGTACTGATGTTTTCCATCAATCCCTGTTACGATTTGCAACCACCCAGCGAAAATGTAGATGATTTATGGGCTGACGAAAGTTATGCCCATTCCCTTGAAAATATAGATCCGGAACGTGAAAAGCTTTATGAACTCTGTGAGCAGAAAGGTATAGGTCTGGATGTAATGAAAGCCTATGGCGGAGGAGACTTACTGAGTGAAACTAATTCCCCCTTTGGCAAAGCTATGACACCGGTGCAGTGTATTGAGTATGCGCTAACCCGTCCGGCTGTTGCTTCCGTAATGGTCGGTTGCAAAAGTTGCGATGAGATGCAAGCTGCCATCAACTGGTGCAATGCTACTAAGGAAGAAAAAGATTACACCCCGGTTATGGCAGGTATGGAAAAGTTCAGCTGGCAAGGGCATTGCATGTATTGCGGACATTGCGCCCCTTGCTCGGTAGGAATTGATATAGCGAGTGTAAACAAGTACTATAACCTAACCATTGCCCAGAATGAAATACCCGAGACAGTACGCGAACACTACAAGACGCTCTCGCATCATGCCTCGGAGTGCATTCAGTGCGGACAATGTGAAACGAACTGTCCCTTTGGAGTAGCCATCATCGAACAGATGGAAAAGGCTGCGGAAAAGTTCGGATATTAGCAAAACGAACGTTGCTTTACTTTCCAGGCATAAAGCAACACCACGATAAACGAAAGTAACGGAACGATGAACGAGAAAGACATATTGGTCTGATCAGCCACATACCCCATCATGAGCGGTCCTACCGCTCCCCCGATGGGGGACATCATCAGATAAGAAGATGCACGCTTCGTATAGTTACCCAATCCCCTCAATGAGAGAGCGAAAATCGTGGGGAACATAATAGCTTCGAACGCATATCCCAAGAACAGGGCTATCAATGACAAAATGCCCAGATTAAGAACTACCAAAGACGTACTGACCACCGTTCCTATTGCACAAACGAACAGCACTTTTTCTGCCCGGATATACCGCATAATCCAGCTACCGGCAAAACGTCCGCACATAAACAGTCCCAGACCACCGAACGAAAGTACCACAGATGCATCGCGAGCATTCATCCAGCCGTCATCCACCACATAATTGATAAAGAAACTGTTGATTGATATTTCTGCAATCTCGTAGCAAAACAGACTGATAATGCCAAAGATAAACAGCTTGTGCGACCAAAGCCCGCGTGCACCGTTTTCTCCGACTTCTTCTTCATCAGCTTCATGAACAATCTCCGGCAGGCGTATCTTATAGAATACCAGAGCAACTCCCAATACAATGATCCCCATCAGTGTGTAAGGCAATGATATATTGCTTTCGCCCCCTTCCGAGAATAATAACAATCCCCCGATAAGCGGACCGCAAATACATCCCAATCCATTGAACGACTGCGCCAGATTCAGGCGGCTGGCAGCCGTTTCCCGGTCGCCTAATTCCGTCATGTAAGGATTAGCCGCTGTTTCCAGAAAAACCAAGCCACAGGCTATGACAAACAGGGAAAACAGAAAAAAGTTGAAAGACATCCAATATTCCCCGGGAATGAAAAGCAGGGAACCTATGCCATAAAGCAATAGGCCGAAAACCACTCCTTTCCGGTAACCGTACTTATTGATAAACAGTCCGGCAGGAATAGCCATCACGAAATAACCCAGGTAAAACATGACCTGTACCCATGCCGAATGGGCACGTGTAATAACCAGCACATCTTGAAAGTGTTTGTTTAGCACATCTAATATCGCATGTGCAAATCCCCATAAGAAGAATAGGGAAGTTACCAGAATAAAAGGAATCTTATACTCCTTCTTTACCAAATTTTGCATACAGAACTCTTTTATAAAGAAAGCCACTCAAGGTTTTCAGCGCGCAAAGATAGCCAAGAAGTTTCATAATACGGCAGTTTCCCTTAACTTTGTGCCCAAAATTCAAGATTATAAAATGGAACACAGAAAACTGACAAGGTATCTGATATCGCTGGTGATGATCCTGATGATGGTCGGTTTAGCCGAATGGACCAACGAAAAGGAGATTCTGTTTCCGGAAATGACAGCGTTGATCATCGGCCTGTTAATTATCGATAAGCGGGTATGGAATGTAAAACGTTGGCAAATCATCCTGCTTATGACTCTTGGAGCAGCAGTCGGTATCTGCATTGTTCGTTATTCACCCCTGCCCTATGTAGTCAATCTATGCGCTGCATTTGCTTTTGCAGGTGCTTCCCTTTTAATCAGTCGCGCTACACTGATTCCTTTGATATCAGCTTGCGTATTGCCCGTTTTGCTTCATACGGAAAGTATCGTCTATCCGATAGCAGTTTTTTCAATGTCAGTGCCAGTAGTGCTTGTACAAATCATCCTGGAAAAATGCGGAATACGTAACCGGATGCCTAAACCTGTCGACAGAAAACCCGGCAAGGAAGATATCATCAGATGGCTGATATTATTCTGTTTTGTAGGTGCTTTGGCCGGATTGGCCGTCGGCATGGATTATCCCTATCTCATATTGCCGCCACTCATGGTGACCTTTGTAGAAATGGTAAACTCCAAAGCAGGATTCAGAAATCGCCCTACACAAGTATTTCTCTTTCTTACTACCGCAGCCACTCTGGGTACTGTACTTCAAATAGTTGGTCACTACCATCTTCATCTACCGGAAAGTATCGTTGCTTTAACCATTGCGGCTATCCTATTCCTCATCTTCGAGTGGACAGGGAAATATTTTGCTCCTGCCGGAGCACTGGCGTTCATTCCTATGTTATTACCCAAAGAGAATCTGGGCTGGTTACCTTTAGAGGCTTCTATCGGAGCAGCCTTATTCATAACCATTGCCATGGTTGTCTTTCAAAAATGCTATAAATGGAATCGGGCACAACTCATCTTCTGTGCCACCCCAACCCTACTACGTGAATATATGAACCGTAAAAAGCGGAAAAAACAAATCGAATAAATTAAGAACAAGATGAATACATACATGGAAACCCCGCGTCTGATTCTACGTGATTGGAAAGAAGAAGACATCCCTGTCTTTGCCGAATTAAATAGCAACGATCAGGTAATGGAATTCTTTCTCAAAAAGCTATCTTATCAGGAAACACTCGACTTCTATAATCGCATCCGGAAGGAATTCGCATCCAGAGGATATGGGTTGTATGCAGTAGAAAAGAAAGAAAACCATGCGTTTATAGGTTATGTAGGGTTGCATGATATTACGTTCGACGTAGATTTTGCCCCGACCGTAGAGATAGGTTGGCGCCTGATTCCCGAAGTATGGAATCAGGGATATGCTACCGAAGCGGCTTCAGCCTGTCTGGAATATGCAAAAAAGACATTGGGACTGAAAGAATTATATTCTTTCACCTCACTCCCAAACAAACGTTCGGAACGCGTGATGCAAAAAATAGGTATGGTAAAAAGCAAAGAGTTTGATCATCCATTGGTCAGTCCCGACCATCCTTTATGCAGACATGTACTGTATAAGATCTCCTTGATAAATAGATAGTCAATATACCGTCCACGAGTACCTGTAAGGCACATTAAAAAGGGCTACACCCTTTATCCCGAAAGGTGTAGCCATCCGAGGGAAAGGGTGTAACCCTAAAAAAGAAAGGATTTTCACCTTTAAAGAAAAGTGCAATATACCATAGCCTTTCTAAATGCTAATAAAAAACAATTATCACTTTTTTATTAACAAATTACGAATTAAAAGTTGCCATTCCCAACTATTGTATTACCTTTGTCGCGGTTTGAGTTACGAATCGTTATCGTATAGTTCTCCTTTTTATATCTTATTAAGCAGACCTCTCCTTTAATTATCCCCTCACTCTTACTTAATATTTATTTAATTAAAATTTCAAATGAACATTTACATTTCAGGTTTAAGCTATGGCATAAATGATGCTGACTTGAACGAATTATTCTCAGCGTATGGAGAGACCTCTTCAGCTAAAGTTATTATGGACAGAGAATCGGGAAGATCCAGAGGATTTGGTTTCGTCGAAATGACAAGCGATACAGATGGACAAAAGGCAATTAATGAACTTAACGGAGCAGAATACGATCAGAAAACTATTTCAGTAAGCGTTGCACGTCCCCGTGAAGAAAGACCCCGTAACAACGGTTATAATTCCAGACGTTATTAATGTCTACCCTACAACAAGAACAGGAGATCAGATCTTCTGTTCTTGCTTTTTTCAACTAAAACAGCAATACAAAGAAAAGAACATCGCTAAACGAATAGAATACCCGGAAGTATATTTATCCGCTTACAGTCTTATTACAATATCAGTTTTATGAAGCCATTTTTTATTGGAAATATAGAGATAAAAACACCTATCATACAAGGTGGAATGGGAGTCGGAATTTCATTGTCCGGCCTGGCATCAGCCGTAGCCAACGAAGGCGGCATTGGTGTTATTTCATGTGCAGGTTTAGGCCTGCTATACCCTAAAGGCAAAGGCGACTATACCGAAAAGTGCATTTGCGGACTCAAAGAGGAAATCAGAAAAGCCCGCCAAAAAACAAAAGGAATCATCGGAGTGAATATCATGGTGGCCCTTTCCAATTATGCAGAGATGGTACGCACTGCCATAAGCGAAAAAATCGACGTAGTCTTTGCCGGCGCAGGACTTCCGCTCGACTTACCCCTATACCTGACACCGGAAAGCAAAACGAAGTTGGTGCCCATTGTATCTTCTTCAAGAGCGGCCAAGATTATATGCGACAAATGGCAGAAGAACTTTGATTATTTACCCGATGCCATAGTAGTAGAAGGCCCTAAAGCCGGAGGACATTTGGGCTTTAAGAAAGAACAAATACAAGATGAGAAATACGCTTTGGAGTCCTTGATACCCGAAGTTGTAGCAATTGCAATGAGCTATAAGGAAAGAAAAGATATTCCTGTAATTGCCGCAGGTGGAATCTCTACAGGCGAAGATATTGCACGATTCATGCAATTGGGAGCTTCGGCCGTACAAATGGGAAGCATTTTTGTAACAACCCAAGAGTGCGATGCTTCACAAACCTTCAAAGAGGTTTATATCCACTCTAAGCCCGAAGACGTTCTCATTATCGAAAGTCCCGTAGGAATGCCCGGACGAGCCATTGATGGGGAATTTATCCGTAATGTAGAGAAAGGACAGGAAAAGCCCAAATGTTGCTCATTCCATTGCATCAAAACGTGTGACTATCAGAAGAGTCCTTACTGCATCATCAAAGCACTGTATAATGCGGCCAAAGGAAATATGAAAAGAGGATATGCATTTGCAGGAAGTAATGCTTTTCTCTCTGAAAAAATACGCAGCGTAAAAGAAGTGATAACTACATTGAACAATGAGTTTCTTTTAGCAACCTGCCAATTAACTCCAGCAAAAATGAAAACTTAAAAACAATTCAATATGATGAAAAAGAGTATTGTCCGACCAGAGACCAGTCAGTTAGCAGAAAACACTCTTAAAGAGCATAAGAAAAAAGTTGGAGAAGTTATTCTTGTAGCAATTACTCCACGAACAACAATTGAACTTCCGGCCAATCTATCTCAAGCTGAAATAGCCGAACGTGTAGAACTCTATAAAAAACTGCACAGTTCCAAAATATAATTCAGTTGATTTTTCATCGATTGACAAAAGACAAAAGCCCTGAAGTTTCGCACTTCAGGGCTTTTTAAATCATTCTCCTATCAACAGTCTATTTACCGCAGCACTATTCATTGCCCATTCATAGGTGTAAGCCTCATCGGCTTCAGGAGTATCCATCATCCGGCATCACTGGTACGTTTCATGAAAAGTAAATTTCGTTCGGGCACTCAGTTGTACACTGAGGATATCTAAAGGGAGTCCGGATCCGAATATGCCTATCCCCCTACTCCCGTCACTGCCTTCAGCAAATAACCTATCAGAAAACTGATTCCGGCCACGGAGAAGCTCAACACCGCCATCTCCGTGAAACGGCGTTTAAAGCTTTCATTACGGGCAATGGCATAATAATAGTTGAAAAAGGCAATAATCAGCAATGCCATCACCAGCATGATGCATAAAGCCAGAACAGGACTTCACAATAAGATAAACGGACCTACCAAAGCCACTACGGTTATGATATAAGCTATCCCCGTATAAATAGCTGCCTTAACCGGACGCTTATTATGAGTCTTTTCTGATTTAGTGGAAAGGTATTCGGAAGAAGCCATAGAAAGTGCCGCTGCAATCCCTGTAATGCTGCCGGTTAGCGCAATCAGTTTCGTATCATTCAGTGCTAGTGTGAAACCTGCCAATGCTCCGGTAAACTCCACCAAGGCATCATTCAGCCCCAGGACCACCGAACCCATATATTGCAAGCGCTCCTCATCTATCATTTCAATAAGCTTTTCTTCATGGTGCTGCTCATCCCTCGCCATCTCGGCAAAGTGTTCCATACTCGGGTATTGGGAATATACCCCACTCGTTTCTTTCTCTCCCAGTTCCAGACGACGAACGGCAAACGTAACACCCAGCAGACGCACTAACCATACATAAAAGCAGATTTCAAAACGATTAGGACTGACATCCTGATGAGTATAGCCTCGTAGTGTGGCGTAGTGCCTACTTTCATCCTCTGCAATACGTTGCAATATCTCCCGGTTATGAGGATCCTTTTCCTTTGCCGCTAACTTCCGGTATATAATACTCGACGTTATTTCCTCTTTCTGAAAGCCAATCATCTTTTTGATCAATTCTTGCTCAGTCTCTTTCTCCATGCTCTTTATTTTAAGGATACACTAAATTATAAGTTATTTATCAGGTACAACAATCCAAGCAATAATTGTTTCCGGTCAGAATGATTTTTTAATAAAACATAGAAAGCTGATCGGTACGCAGACTCTTCATTTCCCGTTCTTTAATCACTGCGTCCTTATCCACTTCTCCTATTAGCATCGGAGAATCCTTATCGTGTTTACTCCGGTTAAATTTTGCCGTATTATAATTACCTTTAATAGCATAGCAATAAATGCAGCCATTGAGGCAGCTTTCATAAGTGCCGATGTCAATACTTTCCACACAACGGCAAATGTCCCGCTGATTCTTGTCTTTACGGGCAGTAATAGGATATCCGACAATTCGTTCAATCAACCTATTGTCAACGCACACTCCACCCGAAATACCCAAATGAGATAAGTCGACCTTCGTTGTACAAGTATCCAACTCCATCGAACATTCATCCGCAGTCTTCTTAAATGAAATGGCCATGGCATCGATATCTTCCTTTATCAACGGCTCGATATGAAATTCACGGAGAAAGGAACGCACATGCGGATAATGATCAATAAAGCCCAGCATACACTTTTCAGTATAGTCATGCAAAGCAAATGCCATTTCTGCAAATTTGTCTTGGTGGAAAGTAACTGTGTATTGTTCATTCGTAAGAATAGGATCATATCGCCACACCACTTTCTCCCTTCCTATCTTATCAGAAAGGCGTTTGAATGTATCTATACGCTTTTGAAGTGGTGGCAGTTTACTTTCAAGTTCCGTTCCGTACGGATTCAGTGTAAACTGGAAATAGTATTTATAGTCCTGCAATCTGTCCAGTTTATCAATCATCGGTGCAGGATTCTTCGTCCAAAAGACAATGCAATCAATGACAGCAGGGTCCAGGTTGACCCTGCTGATCATATTAGGATTATACGGATTAGGTACCAGAGCATACCTTTCTTTTATCCGGTTGAGAAACCACTCCGAATAAAAAGCAGGTATATCCGTCCTGCGACTGGCACTGATGATCATCTTCCTACCTCGCTATTCGTCGGAAGATGGGACCACGTAATCTTCTTTAATGAATTCGTCATATACCCTCTTGGGATGGTCAAAATGAGCCACACCTGTACGATCTTCATTAAAGTTCTCTCGTCGGAATTTTTTCAGTTTCAAATTGTCTTCAGCATACTCTCTGAGTTTCCTCTTTTCACTCCCGTACAAAGAGCTATCCAATACCTCAGATTCCAACAAACCTTCCCTGGGAGTGATGGTAGGCAATAGATTTTGTTCCAACAGTCCGCGATAAGCACCATTGTACTCACACCAAACATTATCACCCAAAACAAACAAGCGATACGTGTAGTTTGACCATGCCGTCTTGATGGTAATCTCGCGGGCATAGATTTCTACTGTCGCCTCCGAATTGTAATTCGGATCACGGATGACAACCAACTTTCTGCCTGAAATATCCTCTTTTACTAAAGTTGTCCATCTCTCACAATTCAGGATCTCTTCGATAATTTCAGGTAGTTTTTCTCTAATTTCAAAATGTATTCTCATATTCTTTGCCTGTGGGTCAGGACTTTTTTACTACCCCCCAATTGATATATGCCCCTAAAGATAACAAGTATTTGTCAGAAAAACAATAAAAAATCCGTTATCTATTTGCCATGCGATAGATATTTTTCATATCATCGCGATGTAAAACCTTCAAATTTCCGGTTGTTGCACTACCACCGGAACTGCATTTATCTGTCATGAGTTTAATTTCTTCGTCAGTAGCCTGTCGCCCTATCAGCTCGCAAATACTAACCGGCATTCCAATTGCGCGATAGAAATCTTCCATGGCTTCAATGCCTGCCAAAGCGGTATGTTCGGGTGATTTGAAATCATTTGTTACACCCATCACATTCACGGCAAACTGAGCGAAACGGGTTACATTTTCTTTGTAGACATACCGTGCCCAGCTTCCCCAAAGAGCTGCCAGACCTGCACCATGTGCTACATCGAATAGTGCACTCAGTTCATGTTCAAGCTGGTGTGTTGCCCAGTCACCAGTTGTTCCACATCCCGTCAAATCATTGTGTGCCAAGCTACCTGCCCACATAATTTGGGCACGATGCACATAATTCTCCGGTTCTTTCAATACTTCAAAAACGCTATCTTTCACTGTACGGAGAATACTTTCAGCAATGGCATCAGTCACCGTCATATCGTCATCATGAGAGAAATAACGTTCCATGGTATGCATCATAATGTCCGTTACACCACAAGCTGTCTGATAGTTGGGCAATGTATAAGTCCGTTCCGGATTCATCACAGCAAATTTGCAACGGCACAGATTATTGGAATAACCTTTTTTCAAATCACCGTCCTCATTGGTTATCACGGTACTGTTACTCATTTCACTCCCCGCAGCAGGAATTGTCAGCACGGTAGCAACCGGCAGACAAGCTTCCGCATGGGCTCGTCCCATATAAAAATCCCAGACTTCACCCTCATAAGGTACACCGAAAGCAATCGCCTTCGCAGAATCAATCACACTACCGCCACCTACGGCAAGAATGAAATCAACCTTTTCTTTCCGACACAATTCAATACCCTCGTGTACTTTCGACAAACGTGGATTAGGAACCACCCCACCCAGTTTTACGTAAGCAATACCTTCCGCCTCCAATGCCCGGCATATTTTATCCAGCAAACCGGAACGCTCCGCACTCTGTCCGCCATAATGTACCAGGACTTTAGCGCCGCCATATTGCTTCACCAATTTCCCTGTTTTATCTTCCGATAATGCTCCAAACACAACCTGTGTGGGTGCATAGTAAATAAAGTCTTTCATCGTCAATTTCGTTTTTTTATTCTGATACAAAGATAAGCATATTGAGGGTAGAAAGGTTCATAGAAACTATAACTTTTCATTATCTTTGCACCGTAATTACCGACTAACTAATCCGAGAATAAATATTATGGCATTTACCAACAACATTATGATTGTCCGCCACAGATTGCTGACAGAGCTGGTAAAACTGTGGAGGGATAACGAACTTGTAGAAAAAATAGACCGTCTTCCCATTGAATTGAGTCCGAGAAGGTCAAAGCATGCAGGACGCTGCTGCGTACATAAAGAACGCGCCGTGTGGAAATACAAATCACTGCCGTTGCTGGGACTGGATATGGAAGATGAAAAAGATGAATTAACCCCATTATCAGAGTATGCAGCACATGCACTGAACCGTGCAGAAAACGGAACGCCGAAAGATAACATCATGTGTGTGATTGATGAAGCATGTTCCGCCTGCGTACAAATCAATTACGAAATCACCAACCTTTGCCGCGGATGTACCGCCCGTAGCTGCCAGACCAACTGTCCGAAGAAAGCTGTCCATGTAAAGGAAAGCGGACAGGCATGGATAGACCATGATGAATGCATCAGTTGTGGTATTTGCCACAAGAGTTGTCCCTATCATGCTATCGTCTATATCCCAGTACCTTGCGAAGAGGCTTGTCCGGTGAAAGCTATCAGCAAGGATAAGAAAGGTATCGAGCACATCGACGAAAGCAAATGTATTTATTGCGGAAAGTGTCTCAACGCTTGTCCGTTCGGAGCAATTTTCGAAGTGTCACAGGTATTCGATATCCTGCACAAGATACGCAAAGGAGAAAAAATAGTGGCCATTGTGGCACCCTCTATCCTGGGACAATTCAAGACTACTATTGAACAGGTATATGGCGCACTCAAAGCTGTAGGATTCACTGATGTCATCGAAGTGGCTCAGGGAGCTATGGATACGGTCAGCAACGAAGCACATGAATTGATAGAGAAGTTGGAAGAAGGACAGAAGTTTATGACTACTTCCTGTTGCCCTTCCTACATAGAACTTGTAAATAAACATATTCCGGGCATGAAACCTTATGTTTCAGGCACAGGTTCACCGATGTATTATGCAGCACGCATTGCCAAAGAGAAACATCCGGATGCTAAAGTCGTTTTTATCGGCCCGTGTGTAGCCAAACGTAAAGAAGCCCAGCGTGATGAAGCTGTAGATTTTGTTATGACTTTCGAAGAAGTGGCATCTGTATTGGACGGACTGGATATTCAGTTGGAGCAATCGCAACCTTATACCATGTCGTTCGCATCCGTACGCGAGGCACATGGATTTGCCCAGGCTGGTGGCGTAATGGGAGCAGTAAAAGCCTATCTGAAAGAAGAAGCTGACAAAATCAATGCCATCCAAGTAGCTAATCTGGATAAGAAAACCATCGGTTCATTGCGGGCATATGCCAAATCAGGCAAAGCACCGGGGCAATTTATAGAAGTGATGGCATGTGAAGGTGGCTGTATCACCGGACCTTGTACGCACAATGAGATTGCCGCAGGTAAACGTCAGTTTGTACAAGAATTAGCTAAACAGGAAAAAACCTATTAATTGAAGCTTCCAAGCTTTAAAGTGAATATGATAATTCCCCTGATTGACAAACTTCGCCAGGAACACCGATTAAGTACTGAAGAATACAAAGCACTACTCCTTTGCCAAGACGCTGATACTTTAAAGTATCTGCAGGAGCAGGCACGGGAGGTGTCACTTGAGCAGTTTGGCAATCGGGTATTTATTCGTGGGCTGATTGAGATTACCAACCATTGCCGTAACAATTGCTATTATTGCGGTATACGGAAAGGAAATCAATCTGTTCTCCGTTATGAGTTGACACGGGAGGATATTCTGGAATGTTGTCGTGAAGGATATACCCTCGGTTTCCGGACTTTCGTCTTGCAAGGTGGTGAAACATCCTCTGTAAAAGATGATTTTATCCTTGAAACTGTTACTGCTATACATCGTGAGTTTCCGGATTGCGCCATCACACTATCATTAGGCGAAAAGTCCCGTGAGACTTACGAGCATTTCTTCCGGGCGGGTGCCAATCGATATTTGCTTCGTCACGAAACGCATAATGAAGAGCATTACCATCATCTGCACCCCGATAAGATGTCTATCAGACAACGCCTGCAATGTTTGGCATGGCTGAAAGAAATAGGATATCAGACAGGAACAGGTATTATGGTAGGCAGTCCGGGACAGAACACCGATCATCTGGTGGAAGATCTCCTTTTTATAGAGCAATTTCATCCTGAAATGATAGGAATCGGTCCTTTTATTCCGCACCACGATACCCCGTTTGCAGCATGCCCACCGGGAAGCATGGAGATGACTCTGAAACTTCTTTCCATCTTCCGGTTAATGCATCCGAAGGTGTTATTACCCTCTACCACAGCATTAGCAACGCTCGCACCGGATGGACGAGAACGCGGAATACTGGCAGGAGCCAACGTAGTAATGCCAAACCTTTCTCCCCCGGAACAACGGAACAAATACTCACTTTATGATAACAAAGCCTCTTTGGGAGCCGAAGCTGCAGAAGGCTTACAACAATTAGAAGAAAAACTGACGGTTATCGGATACCGGATATCAAAAGAAAGAGGAGACTACTAATCACTAATCACTCACCCCTAATCACTAAAAAACGTGTATAATGTAAGTTCAAAGCAGGCAGAAGAGTTCATCGATCACCAGGAGATACTGGATACGCTGGACTATGCCCATACCAATAAAGACAACCGTGCCCTCATTGAAAGTCTGCTCGAAAAGGCAGCCTCATGCAAAGGTTTGTCCCATCGTGAAGCCGCTCTACTGTTAGAATGCGACCAGCCCGACCTGACGGAACGTATCTTCCATCTGGCACGAGAAATTAAGCAAAAACTATATGGCAACCGCATCGTAATGTTCGCCCCGCTATACCTTTCCAATTATTGTGTGAACGGATGCGTTTACTGCCCCTATCATGCAAAGAACCGCACTATCGCCGCAAGAAATTATCACAGGAAGAAATACGCCGGGAAGTAATTGCCTTGCAGGATATGGGACACAAACGTCTGGCACTGGAAGCCGGCGAAGACCCTCTACGCAACCCCATCGATTATATTCTGGAATCTATTCAGACCATCTATGGTATTCATCATAAGAATGGTGCTATCCGGCGGGTAAACGTGAATATTGCCGCTACAACGGTAGAGAACTATCGTCGGCTGAGAGATGCAGGTATCGGTACTTACATTCTTTTCCAAGAAACCTATCACAAGGGGAATTACGAGACCCTGCACCCCACAGGTCCTAAAAGCAAGTATTCCTATCACACCGAAGCTATGGACCGTGCCATGGAAGGTGGTATCGACGATGTAGGTATAGGTGTATTATTCGGGTTGAATACCTATCGATACGATTTCGTAGGATTATTGATGCATGCCGAGCATCTGGAAGCGGCATTCGGTGTCGGACCGCATACGATCAGTGTACCCCGTATCTGCCCAGCGGATGATATTGAAACAAAAGATTTCCCCAATGCCATTTCTGATGAAATATTCTGTCGCCTCGTTGCGGTAATCCGCATTGCAGTGCCTTACACCGGAATGATCATTTCTACCCGTGAATCGGAAGCTGTACGACGTAAGGTATTGGAATTAGGTATTTCACAAATCAGTGGCGGCTCACGTACCAGCGTAGGCGGATATGCCGTACCGGAAACGAAAGAAGAGAACTCGGCCCAATTCGATATCAGCGACCGCCGCACACTGGATGAAGTTGTAAACTGGTTGCTCGATCTGGGACATATCCCCAGTTTCTGTACGGCTTGTTATCGTGAAGGTCGGACAGGTGACCGTTTCATGTCTCTTGTCAAACGGGGACAGATAGCAAATTGCTGTCAGCCCAATGCCTTGATGACTCTGAAAGAATATCTGGAAGATTACGCTTCACCCGAAACCCGGGAGAAAGGTATCCGCCTCATTCATGAAGAGATGGAACGCATCCCGAATCCGAAAATCCGGGAAATAGCTCTGCGAAACCTGCATGAGATAGAGGAAGGGAAAAGAGATTTCAGATTTTAGGCACGGATTACGCGGATGAACGCGGATTTTTTATAGCGCAGCCTTTAATCCGTGAGATCCGCGTAATCCGCGCCTAAAATGATCAAATCCCCATTTATTAACCCCTTAATATTGAGACTAATGAATCAGACTCCTAATGCCAACCGCCTACACATCGCCCTCTTCGGACGGCGAAACAGTGGAAAATCCAGTCTTGTCAATGCCTTGACAGGGCAAGATACCGTTATAGTCTCCCCCACTCCCGGCACTACTACTGATCCTGTGACAAAAGCAATGGAAATTCATCCACTCGGTCCGTGCCTTCTTATTGACACTCCGGGCTTCGATGACGAAGGCGAGCTGGGAGAAATGCGCGTAGAACGCACTTTGAAAATAATTGGAAAAACCGACATCGCCCTGTTACTTTGTGAAACCGGAGACGCACAGGAACAGGAATGGCTTCAACGATTGAAAGAACGAGGCATCCCTGTCATATTGCTTCTGAACAAAGCTGACGCACGCCCCAATACGACAGAACTGGCAGAACAGATAAAAGCAAGTTGCGGACAGCCTCCCATCATCGTCAGTGCCAAAGACGGCACAGGTATCGAAGCCATCCACCGCGCCATTCTGGAAAAGTTACCTGCCGATTTCGGAGAACAAACCATCACCGGGAGCCTCGTAGCTGAAGGTGATGTAGTAGTGTTAGTCATGCCCCAGGACCTTCAGGCACCTAAAGGACGACTTATCCTTCCCCAAGTACAGACAATCCGCGAACTTCTGGACAAGAAATGCCTGATCATGAGTTGTACCACAGATAAGCTGAAAGACACATTGTGCGCACTTGCCAATCCCCCCCAATTAATTATCACAGATTCGCAAGTATTCCACACCGTATACGAACAAAAACCGGCTGAAAGCCGGCTCACTTCTTTCTCCGTGCTCTTTGCCGGATACAAGGGAGATATACACTATTATGTAGAAAGTACATCCGCCATCGACCGACTAACGGAACAATCCCGCGTATTAATAGCCGAGGCCTGTACCCATGCTCCACTGACAGAAGATATAGGCAGAGTAAAAATCCCCCACCTGCTGCGTAAGCGAACAGGTGAAGGATTACAGATAGATATTGTCTCCGGAAATGATTTTCCAGAAGATTTATCCCCATACAATTTGATTATCCACTGTGGCGCCTGTATGTTCAATAGAAAGTATGTACTGAGTCGCATTGAACAGGCACGTGCGCAACAAGTACCCATGACAAACTACGGAGTAGCCATTGCCCACCTCAACGGCATACTGAACAAGATCGTGTACTAAGGGAAGACCTCCCACCCCACTAAGGAGAGACCTCCTGGCTCCCTAAGGGAAGAGTTTATATACCGTCTGATATAATAAATTATACCGGGTGGTATATCTTTTTATACCGAGCGATATAAATAAATATATCGAGTGGTATAAATAAATATATCGGACGGTATAAATTAAAATATCGGGCGGTATAACTGCTTATACTGCCCGATATATGAACTCTCTCCTTAGGCTATCGCTAACTGCTTCCTTAGGCTATCGGCAACTGCTTCCTTATAACCGAAGCTACTCCAACTCCTCCAGCACCTTCTTTACATCCACCGCCTGAAGCCTCCCGTACACCTTCTCTCCAATCATCACTACGGGTGCCAGTCCGCACGCTCCTACGCAACGCAGACAATCAAGTGAAAACTTCCCGTCCGGTGTCGTTTCTCCGACTTCGATGCCCAGCACGCGCTTGAATTCTTCAAGCAATTTCTCCGAACCACGTACGTAGCACGCCGTTCCCATACACACCGAAATAGGATGTTTACCTTTAGGAGTCATCGTAAAGAAAGTATAGAATGTTACCACACCATACACACGCGACACCGGAACATTCAGCTTTGCAGCAATCAGGCGCTGCATCTCTTCCGGCAGATAGCCGTGCAGATGCTGCGCTTCATGAAGTATATTGATAAGTTCGCCCGGCTGGTTGCCATGCTTGTCACAAATAGCACGCACTTGTTCGGCAACGTCACAGGCTAATTTGATATCTGACATAGTTTCTCCGTTTTAATAAGTTAATCAATCGCCTTATTGAAATAATGCGTATGCAGCAACCGCTCCGCAGTCTCACTCAGCGGTTTACCCAGATATTCCTCATACAGAGTCTTGATGTATGGATTCTCGTGCGATTTACGCAAAGGCTTCTGTGCATCTTCCCGATACAGTGCATTGGCACGTGCATACAGCACCTCCGAGTTGCCATGATGCAACGGTTGTCCGCCTCCACCGATACAGCCACCCGGGCATGCCATAATCTCAATCACATGATACTCATTCCGCCCATGACGAATATCCTCCAACAATTGACGCGCATTACCCAGACCATGAGCAATACCCACCTTCAGTTCAAAACCATCCAGATCAATCGTCGCACGGCGCACACCGGCCAGACCACGCACCTGCTCAAAGTTTACATTCTCCAATGTCCGCCCGGTATAAATCTCATAAACCGAACGCAATGCCGCTTCCATCACACCACCGGTCGTTCCGAAGATGACACCGGCACCTGTTGAAGTTCCCATCGGATAATCAAATTCCTTATCCGTCAGTAGCGTAAAACCTACGTTAGCACGTCTGATAAGTCGTGCCAGCTCACGGGTGGAAATAGAATAATCCACGTCCGGACTGCCAGCTGTCTTAAACTCATTGCGGTCGCACTCATACTTCTTCGCCAGACAAGGCATAATAGATACCACTACCAGCTTTTCACGCGGAATACCCATCTTCTCCGCCCAGAATGTCTTGGCAATGCTACCGAACATCTGCTGTGGCGAGCGTGCCGTAGAAGGAATATCAAGCATATCGGGGAAATGATGTTCAAAGAAATTCACCCATGCCGGACAACAAGAAGTCAGGATAGGCAGGCGAACCGATTTATCCCCGTTCATATAACGTGTCAGGCGATTCAATATCTCGGCACCTTCTTCCATGATGGTAAGGTCGGCGGCAAAGTCTGTATCAAATACATAATCAAAACCCAATTCACGAAGGGCGTACACCATCTTTCCCGTTACTAACGTCCCGGCAGGCAGTCCGAATTCTTCTCCCAGAGCCGCACGAACGGCCGGAGCTGTCTGTACAATAACCACCTTATCCGGATTTTCCAGATCCAGCAACAAGCGGTTTGTATGATCGCGTTCCGTCAATGCCCCTACCGGACAAACAGCTACACATTGTCCGCAATAAGTACATTCACTGTCACTCATCATCTTATCGAAAGCCGGAGCAATCGTAGTATTGAAACCACGGCGAATGGCTCCCAAGGCGCCTACCGTCTGCACTTCATTGCATACACTCTCGCAACGCCTGCAGAATATACACTTATCCATATTCCGCACAATGGACGAAGTAACTTCACGCTTACGAGGCGAAAGTTCCCCACCATTATAAGGCATCCGCCGGATATTGAAACGTAATGCCAAAGTCTGCAACTCACAATTGCCGCATTTCGGACAGGTAAGGCAATCATTCGGATGGTCCGAAAGTATCAGTTCAGCCACCACCTTGCGGGCATTCATCACACGCAAGGTACTGGTACGTACCACCATTCCTTCTGTACAACGGGTAGCACAGGCAGGAGCCAGATTACGGCGTCCTTCCACCTCCACGACACAGATACGGCACGAAGCCGGATTATTCTTAACGCAAGTTCCCTTCAAATCAATATGGCAAAGGGTAGGTATATCTATACCGATTTTCCGTGCAGCTTCCAGAATAGTCGAGCCTTCGGGCACGGTAATATAATGGCGGTCTATTTGCAGGGTTATTTGTTTTTCTTCCATTTTCTTTCAGTTTACAAGGTTACAGTTAACAAGGTAACAAGTCTTCGAGGTAACCTCCTTGTCCCCTCGTCAACTTGTTTCCTTGTTCCCTTAAACAACATTGATTGCTTTGAATTTACAGCGTGCCATGCACATGCCGCACTTAATGCACTTGTCCGGATTGATGACATGCGGTTTGCGCACATCACCCAGAATGGCATCCGCCGGACAATGTTTAAAGCAAAGATGGCAACCGATACATAGTTCCGGATTAATGGTATAAGTCAGCAATGCTTTGCACTGCTTCGCCCGGCAGGTTTTATCCCTCACATGCTCTACGTATTCATCATAAAAGTTATTGAGCGTAGACAGTACCGGATTGGGTGAAGTCTGTCCCAACCCGCACAAGGCGGTATCCTTTATCACCTTTCCCAATGTAGAGAGTGCATCCAGATCTTTCATCGTGCCTCGTCCTTCGGTTATCTTGTTCAACATTTCCAGCAGACGCTTGTTACCAATACGGCAGGGCGTACATTTTCCACATGATTCTTCCACCGTAAAATCAAGATAGAAACGTGATACAGAAACCATGCAATCATCTTCATCCATTACAATCATACCACCGGATCCCATCATCGATCCTTCCGCCAGCAAGTTGTCAAAGTCAATCGGTGTATCCAGGTGCTTTTCTGTCAGGCATCCCCCCGAAGGTCCGCCCGTCTGCACCGCCTTGAATTTCTTGCCGTCCTTGATGCCGCCGCCGATGTCGAAGATGATCTCGCGCAGCGTCGCGCCCATCGGCACCTCGATCAATCCCGTGTTGACCACGTTGCCCGTCAGGGCGAAAGCCTTTGTGCCGGGGCTTTTCTCCGTGCCGATGCTGTGGAACCATGCGCTGCCGCGCAGGATGATCTGCGGAACATTCGCGTAGGTCTCCACATTGTTGAGCACCGTGGGCCGCACCCAAAGACCCTGCTCGACCGTGCGCGGCGGCTTGACGCGCGGCATACCGCGCTTACCCTCGATGGATGCTGTCAGCGCGCTGCCCTCGCCGCAGACAAAGGCGCCCGCGCCGCGGTTGATGTGCAGATGGAAGGAAAAGTCCGTGCCCAGAATGTTGTCCCCGAGCAGGCCAAGCTCCTCATCCTTGGCGATGGCAATACGCAGGCGCTCGACTGCCAGCGGATACTCCGCGCGCACGTAGATATAGCCCTCGTCGCTGCCGGCGGCCAGGCCCGCGATCATCATGCCCTCCAGCACGGAGTGGGGATTGCCCTCCATAATGGAACGGTCCATGAACGCGCCGGGGTCGCCCTCGTCGCCGTTGCAGACCACATACTTCTTGCCCTTGGGCTGGCGGCGGACGCTGTCCCACTTTCTGCCCGCGGGAAAGCCCGCGCCGCCGCGGCCGCGCAGACCCGAGTCAAGAACCTCCTTGACAACGTCGGCTCTGTCCATTTTAAGCGCTCTTTCAAGACCGCGGAACGCGCCGAAGCCGAGAGCCTCGTCAATTTCCTCCGGGTTAATCTGACCGCAGCCGTGGAGAGCCACTCTGACCTGCTTTTTATAGAAGTTTATGTCGTCCTGAGCCGTAACCTTTTCATGCGTCGCGGGGTCAACGAACAGAAGTCTTTCCACAACCTCGTGATTTTTGATGTCCTGCTCAAATATTTCATCAACATCGTCAATCGTTACAAGACGGTAAAGAGTATCCTCGGGATAAATCTTTACAAACGGTCCCTGTGAACAGAAACCAAAGCAGCCTACCTTGTTTACGCTGACAATGTTTTCCATATCGTTTTCCTTTACCAGACGCTCGAATTTTGCCTGAATCTCGGCAGAGTTGGAAGAAAGACAGCCTGTGCCGCCGCAAAGTACAATGGCGCGCTTGCCGTCCTCTCCGGTGAACTTATTTTCAAGCGCCTTGGAACAGACCTCGATTTTCTGATTCAAATCGTCAAAGCTTTTTATCATTATTCCTTACCTCCCATCGCACGGTATTCTTCAATAATCTTGGGTACCTCGTCAACCGTTACCTTGGGGTAAACCTTGCCGTTGATTGAAACGGCGGGAGCAATACCGCACGCACCGATACATCTGAGCGCGTCAATGGTAAACAGACCGTCCTCGGTGGTTTCTCCGGCTTTTATGCCGAGAATTTCCGAAAACTTGTCGATTATCTGCTGCGCGCCCTTAACATAACAGGCGGTGCCGAGACAGCAGCCGATAATGTAGCTGCCCTTAGGCTGAAGTGAGAAAAACGAGTAAAAAGTAACAACACCGTAGATTTCCGCAACAGAGATTCCTGTCTTTTCGGAAACAAGCTCCTGAACTTCAAGCGGTATGTAGCCGTATTCGTTTTGAATATCGCTCAGAATCATCATCAGCGGTGTCTTTTCCGACGCGTATCTGTCACAGATTTCCGTAATTTTCGCGACGGATGCTTCATTTAAGCGAGCCATTTTTTAAGCCCTCCTTCTGATTTTGTTTGTTAAATTTTTAATTAATGGAAAAGGCATTGTATATAATAAATAAATAAGATATAATTAACACACAAAATTTGTCAATAAATACAAGAGAGTAGGAGGTATGATTTATGCTGGATCAGTCATATTACCAGAAAGCGGACGAAATCATTGCTTTTTATGGTAAGAAACCATCATCCCTGATTCCTGTGATGCAGGATATCCAGGGGGTATATCGTTATCTGCCGGGAGAATTGCTGACGTACATTGCAAAAGAGATTGGAGTAAAAGAGGCAAAGGCTTACAGTGTTGCGACTTTTTACGAGAATTTCTCTTTTGAACAGAAGGGAAAATATGTGATCAAGGTCTGTGACGGAACAGCCTGTCATGTAAGAAAATCAATAC
>OGRO01000467.1_pt1 | contig 39057 bp, 71 predicted proteins | sample 1553451 | NCBI WGS metagenome assembly OGRO01 (sample SAMEA2580021, study PRJEB22360) | human gut metagenome | reverse complement strand
GGTGGTGTGAGAGGGACAAAATAATTAAATATCAATTATTTTTCTCTACTCGATTTATAGACATTTTTGATGTAACACGTACAAAATCTAGAGCCAAACTTTCACTTGTAAATTCTAATTCTTCTATATTGTTTTCATCTTTTCCAATCTTTATATCATTATACATTTTTTTATAGTTTCAAAATCTAGTAATTTATAAGTAAATAATGCATTTGATAAAGAATACTCTAATCTATCTGAAGATAAATTTGGTGTATCATTATCAGCAATAGGATAAAGATGATAGTCATTAACTTCTTCTAATCTTATATTATCTCTTTCTAGCAATGCCATTATTTCTTTAGAATTTGATATTATTTGTGTAGTTAAGTCTTCTGTTGATTCTTGATTCATATAATCTCCATTTAAAAAATCAACACAATGCTTAAATGCAGGAGTAGCAATATCATGAAATAGTCCTGATAATGTTTGTTTTTTATCATGTGTGAAATGCCAAACAATAAGTGCAACTCCAATAGAATGATCTAAACTAGAATAAAAGAAATTACTTTCAAATAAATTTGAATAAATTGTTCCACAAGTCATTGAAATATATTGTTGCTTTAACAACTCTGGTGTATTTATATAATCATTTAACCATTCTGGAAATTCTGGTTCTAATACTTTAAAATAATTTTTAATTTCTTTATTTACATTTTTTAAATAATTATTCATTTTTGCCTCCATTTTTAGATTTTTCATTATCATATATTTTTATCCAACCCATATCTAACCAAAATTTTACTTCATCATAAGAAGAAACTTCTTTACTAGGCATATTTAAAATATAAATTTCTATATTTTTATTATGTATTAAATTTAAAATAACAACATAAGTTAATTCGGCAATTGAACTTGCCCCAATATAACCTTTTATCCCATTTTTTTCCTCATTCATTAGAAAATATACATCTGTACTTTCTAACGCTGTATAAAAATCTTTATATACCTTTGGTAATTCTTTAACATAATTATTTTGCTCAATTAATTTGGGATAATCTAATATAGTATAACCTTTACTTTTAAAATATTCTAACCAATAATTTACTTTGTCTTGTAATTTACTACTTCCCGATATAACAACTTTTTTCATAATGCCTCCATTTTTACAAAATATACTTATTTGTTTCATTTATTATTATATCAGAATAAATAACAAAATTTAATCTTATTACATCAAAAAAAGAAAAAGATTTTCTATCTCTCCAAATCATCTTTATCTTTAGCGTTATTTTGTATTATGTCTATATCATAATTATCAAGTATATCTTCATCATATAAATCATTTATGAAATCATCATATTTATCATTAGAGAAAAATTTATCTTGTAAAAATTCTATAAACTTTTTCCATAACTCTTTAAAATAATCAACCATTTTTTGTAATTCTGATACCTTATCTTCTAACTCATCAATAGTTTCATTTGCATCATTTAAATCATATTCTAATTCTTCAATTCTATCATCACGAGTTTTAATTTTCTTTTTCAAATTTCTAACTTCGTTAGAGTGTTCTCTTAAGTCATCTTCATATTTTTTTAAGACTATATTTATATTATTTGCATCTCTTAAATTTGAAGTAGTATCATTAGTTTGCTCTATATACCTTTTGATTTTATCTATATCTTCATTAGAAATAGTGAAGTTGTTTTTATTCATTATTGTAGGTTTTAGATTATCAATAATACTATTAATTTCATTAGATTTATTTTGTAATTCATTTGCTTTACTATTTAACTCTTTGAGTTGCTTTTTATATTTTTCTTGTTCTCGTTTAAACTTTTTATATTCATTCATATTAGCAACATTAATATCAACATTTCTTCCTTCTTCTTTTTCTTTAAGAGTGTAGTTTAAATGATAAATTCTATTAAAGGAATTAATACAATATACTCTCATTTTGTCTTGAATTTCTTTTAGACTTATTTTATTAAATACATCAGATTTACCAACTTGTTTTTCCATACCATTTTTCATTCCATCTTTAAAAGGAACTCCAACAATATGTAAATGTGGACTAGATTCATCAAAATGTATGGTTGCATTTGCTATTTTAAAGTTATGTACAACTTCTTCTAAATCTACTATTTGTTCTTTAAAAACTTCAATCATTTTTTTCTTATATTTATCATCTTTATCAGCCCAAAAATCCATATCTCCAAGTTCAATAATAATCTCACAAGCAAGATCTCTTTTATTATCATTTGAGATATGATTAAAATAATTTTCTATCTTTCTATCATTCCTAGTTTGCTTTTCGTTGTATTTAATTCGGGCATCTTCAAACAAATCTAAATACAAATCTTTAGTATCTTCTACAATAGAAGAAGTACCTCTAATCGTGCAAATTAATTCTTTGTCATCATCATATTTTCTCAAATTATGTTTATCAACTTTTGATAATTGCTGATGATTTTGTATTGCATTATTAGATAAAGAAGTAGTGCCAGTTTCAGTATTTTTTACACTTCTTCTTGCTTTTTTAGACTTATTTTTATCATTGCTTAAATGTAATGAATAAGATAATTCCTCTTTATCGTTCATATTTTAATTCCCCCCTTTGTTAAAACAGAGTCCTACTATTTATAGTAGGTTAATTTTGGCTCTGTCAAAATCTCTAACCCCCTATAGATTTTGACACAAGTATCAAAATCTGGGGGCTAAGGTTTAGGCAACCTTAGAATCCACCTGTCTTATTTCGTAATAACTATAAACTTCGTAAATAGTTAAAACTACATAAGACTTCTGATAAAATAGTAAGCATTGCTTATTATTTTATCTATGAAAATTATTCGTACCTTTTACAAACTATCGTAAGTAAAAGTTCTCATAATTTTATTTAACAAAAATCTTCTTCCTTAACATTATCTGGTATTGTTTCAAATACATCTCTAATGTTAACTTTTATATCATTAGGATTATTTTTTGTTGCAATCATTCCCATTGATACCCAATTTTCATTTCCATTGTTATTTTCTTGTAATGGAAATATTCTAATTGGTACTTCATTTTTTTGAAGTGGGAACATATCTAATTTTTCTGTTTCTTTATATAGTGTTCCCTTATAAAAATTCACTTCATAATATTCATTTAATCTACATAGATGTTGCATGACTTCTTTTAATGGCAAATATTCACTATATCTAACTATTGTATCTACACATATTCCATTAAAGTTATAAGTAAGAGGTCTTTTCTTATCAATATAACCTTGTTTATATAATTCTTCAAAATCACTATAAAAGGTACTTCTAAAATTAACTTGTTTTACTTCATATTTATTATTTATTGTTTCTAGTTCTATGTCATCAACATAACGCATTATAATGTCTGCTTTTGTTTCTCTATCAAGTAAATTCCAATTATCATTAAAAGCATAATAAGAAATAGGTAGTTTAACTTTATTGATAAAGTCCATATCTCTTTTAAGTAGAATATCATCGATAGTAAAGTTTAATTGTTCGGTTTGTTCGTTTTCCAATAATTTTGAATTGATAAGTTCGATTTGTTCTTCAATTATTTTTGTTTCTTCTTTAAATTCTTCTTCCGTAAATAATGAATCGATGTAGGCTTTTTTAATTCTTTCTTTTTTACTATTTAATTTTTTTAATTCTTTACCTAGTTCTTCTTTAGGGTTTTCTAATTTTGATTTTAATACTGGTAAAAAGAATTCATTTACAACATTATCATACTCTAAAATATCAGCAAGCATTGTTTTAATTGTTTCTTCTATTTTAGGTTCTTTAATTATTGTTTTACAATTATTACATTGATAGTAATAATAAACTTTACCATTTTTCTTTCTTGTGGCATTACCACCTAATATTCTTCCACATTTTGGACATCTTAACTTTTGTAAAAATAAGTATTCTTTATCGCGTTTATAATTTCTTGAGTTTTTTCTCTTTTGCACTTGGCATTCTTCCCACAATTCTTTAGATACAAGTGGTTCTACAACATTTTCATAATAAGTAGGATGATTTGTCTTTTTCCCATGCACATAATCGCCTTTATAAATCTCATTTTCAAGTATTCTTAAAATTGTACTATCACACCAATTTGTTTTTCCAAATACCTTTTCACTATTATAAATATTAGCAATAGTTTGATAAGAATTTCCCTCAAAATATAAGTTAAATATTCTTATTACTTCATCTTTTGTAAGTGGATTTATAACAAGTTTTTTATTTACATGCTTATAACCAAATGGGGCTTTATTTGGAATATTACCAACTTTTATTGCACCTGCTAATCCTATTTTAGTTCTCTCACTTGTCCTTTCAATTTCGTTTTGTGAAACTGTTGTTAAAAGTCTTGCAACCATTCTACCATTAGCATTAGTAGTATTTATATCATCATTTGCACAATCTAGGTAAGCATTATTTTCCTCTAAAAATTTCATTATGTTTTCCCAGTCATAAACACTTCTTGTAAGTCTATCTAGTTTTAAAACGACAATCGTATTACATTTTTTATTAACAATATCTTCTTTTAATTCTTCAAATGCTGGTCTTTTATTTCCAGTTTTTGCACTGATTCCAGCATCTTTATAAACTTTGTAAATCTCATAATTCTTATATTCGCACATAGCACGAAGTCTTTTTTCTTGTTCTGGTAAACTAAAACCCTCTCTAGCTTGATCTTCAGTACTAACTCTTATGTATATTCCTGCGATTTTCTTTTCTTCACTCATAAATAAATTTCCTTTCTTATTCTTCATCAAAAAAGAGGCGACAAAGACATTAGGTTTTATGTCTTTGACACCTCTAAAGTATATCTGCTAAATTATATTTGTTTTATATTAACCCCTCAAAAACATAAAACTTCTTTTCTTGGTTTTCTATTATAAAGAGTTTGTAGTTAAAGTCAAGACATAATTACCATTTTTTGCCTATTTAAAGACAATTTTAAGAGAAGTTGGTATATTTATATATATTTAGTTTAATTGTTTGATAAAGGCTTCTAAATCTGATAATTTTATTCTTTTAGATAAATTCTCAATAAATACTTCATTAGAATAATTAAATGCTAGAAATGTAATACCTTTAATGATAATTCTATGTGGTTCAATATAGTTTAAATTTGTCTTATCTATTTTTCTAATATTACCATTGATAATAGTTGGAGCAGTATTACAAAAACTACATATAAATTCAATTTTTTTCTTTAATTCGTTATCAATTTCTAATTCTTTCTTTGTAATATTTACCATTTTAACCTGTCCTTTCTTTCTTAAATACTAAAAAAGTACCAACTTCTTTTGAAATTGATACTTTATCTATTTTTAGTCTAAACTCTTAAAAGTTCGGACAGATTGCTTACTGGTGCGGGTGAAGGGAATGATTTGTTGTTTTTAAAAGATATTTTCATTTTTTAAAAACCTTTGTTTTTCAATGATTTATAGATGTTTTGCAATTGTTTGTTTTACACTGTTTTAAAAAAATTGTACCCAGTTTGTACCTAAAAATTATTTAAAACATTTAATACCTCGGCTTCTTTTTGCGGAAACAGGTGAGCGTAAGTTTTTAATACTACATCTGGAGTATCTCCTAATCTTTTTGCGATTACATTTAGTGAAACATTATTACTGATCAGTAAACTTGCATGGCTGTGCCTGAATTGGTGCATTGTTATTCTCTTTACTCCGGACAAATTAAAATAATAGTCTTTTTTTCGGTCTATGGTTGTATAAGAAATACAAGAGTTATCACCAAACACAAAAAATTCATTGCTAAAACCGGCCATTTTGGAACTCTTTTCGTATTGATGTATAATCATACTCCAAAGTTTATTAGGAACTGATAATGACCGTATAACGTTGTTTTTGGTAGGTATAAAAATATTTTCCTTTTTTAACCCTTTTGTATTGATTTGTTTATATATTTTGACAGTATGATTCGTGAAGTCGATATCCTGCCACTGTAGTGCTATCTGTTCTCCTTTCCTGGTTCCCATGTAAAACGCAAATGAAAAGAAAAACTTCCAAAAATCATCATCTATGACAGAAACGAATTTTTTGAACTCATCGGGAGTTAAATATAATTCTTCTTCATGTCTGAATTCTATTTTGTTTGGATCTTTTTCAAAATTTTCAACAATTCTGAATGGGTTTATATCAATATAACGTTTTTTCAATGCAAAATCTAAAACTGTTTTAAAGTAATTAAATATATTTTGCTTTGAAGAAGTAACTAAACTATATTTATCAACCTCTTTTTTCCATTTTTCCACAAGTAGGGGAGTGATTGATGAAATTTCTTTGTTATTAAAGATATTGCCGTATTTATTTAAAACTATTTTCTTTGAATATAATGTTGCATCTTTGTTATGACTATTTTCCAAAAATTCATTTACAAGATCATCCCAAATGATTTTATTAGAAACTTGTTCTCCACAATTTAATAAAAATTTTCTTTCAGCTTCTTCTGCTTGCCCTTTTAATTCATATTTTTTTGATTTTTTAGTATGAGTTTTTCCATAAGCATCTTTATACTGGCATTTAAAGAACCATTTACGACCATCTTTAGTAACTTCTTTTGATTTATAAACTGGCATATTTACACCTCCAATTATTGTATTTTTTGATAAAATTTAGTATAATTAGAGTACACAAAAAAACTTGTCGGTCAGGACATATTTTTATGTACTTTTGATCTAGTGTTGCAGCACTAGGTCTTTTTTTATTTTAATGTTAGTTTTAGGTGTCCTATTTCTCCATTTGAAACTTTTTGAATATATAAATATTGTCCTTTTTGTACTACTATTTCACTATTGGAACCGTTTACGCCTCCAATCGTAATTGGTATACCGTTATTTTGGACTTCGTCCGGATTTTCTGTATTTAAATCAGTTACATATAAATTATATATCCTTTGTGGAGTACCGTCGTATTCACCATCTGTTTGTTCAACAGTGTATGTTCCGGATTTTAAAACATCACCGTCATAATTATCATTTTCAATTGCTACTTTTAACCATTCAATTTGTTCATCGCTATTATCTTTGCCACTATTAGTCCATTCTAAAGATGTTATATAATTATTATCTTGTTTTTCTTCAGTATTTTCTTTATTGTTAGAAGTATTTTTACTAGTGTTTTCGGAATTACCAAATGAACCAATAATTAAAACTATTAAAACAATAATAACAACAATTAGCCAAATTGGTGTTTTTTTCTTCTCTTTTTTCATACTACACCTCCTTTCAACTATATTAAAACTTCTATACTAGCAAGTTTTAATCAAAGTTAATAAATATTTAACATATCTATCTGCCTCATCTTCTATTCCTTCAATTTTAAAATCCAAACACAATTTATCGATATGATTCAGTTCTAGATGAGCGAATTCGTGAAGCAGAGTACTATCATATTTGTGATCTGACAATGACTTGTTTATAACGATCAAGTTGATATTTCTATAATTAAATATAAATCCATAAATTCGTTTTGGCAATGCCATTTTAGTTACCTTGATATTGTTATAACTCATATATTCATCTTGACTTATTTCGCCTCTTAATAAAGATATAAGCACGACAACACTTCCTTTCATTAAGCACTAATACTGCTCGTGCTTATTTCATTACTTCGCCTGTATTATTATCAATAATTAAATTTTTATCTGAATAATATTTATAATTAGTATTATTTTTTTCATTAAATTTATTTACAGCTTTCTCAATTCTTCCTTTAATTCCTTTTTTTGTACCGTCTTCAGTAATCTCTAAAGATAATAAATAATTGCATACGTTTATTATTTCGTTATATTTTTCTTGTTTTTCTAAAAGGCGAATGAAATTAACTAGATTATTACCAACTCCTCTAACGCAATATTCTTGATGTCTAATTTTAGCATCTTCCTTGTCGTGTTCAATTTCATAAGGTAGTAATTTTAATAGTTTATTGCATAGTTCTATATATTTGTCGGCATATTCATTATTAATATTTGCTTGGTTAATAGCTCTACTATATAATTTGTTTTTCCATATTTCTTCGCTTATTTTAAGGCTTTCATTTATATATTTTTTGTATTTTTTGTTGTTTTGTTCCCATAATATTCTGTTTTTTTCTATCTCTTCTAATTTTTTGTTATCTTCTTCTGTCAATTTTGTGCTAGAGTCTATTTTTATAGAAAATGTACCATCTACTTTCTTTTTTTTAAATAACCCAAACATTATTTATCTAACTCCTTATCAACTTCCTTTTTAATAGCATTTATAACATTTATAATAGTCTTTTTTTCATCATCAGTTAAATCTTTGGCTTTGCTAAATAACACTTTTTCTAATTCGTCATCATAAGGTTTATCAACTTGTCTTGTTTCAGAGTTTCCTAATAAGTAATCAGTTGAAACATTAAAATAATTAGCTAATTTCACAAGAGAATCATTATCAGGCTCGGTTTTTTCATTTTCCCATTTTGATAAAGCTTGTTGTGATATACCCAAAAATTCTGATAATTCAAATTGTGAAATGTTTTTTTCGTCTCTCAATTTTTTTATTCTGTCGCCAAACATATATTTCCCTCCTCGGGAAAATAATACAACAAAATGTTTTATGATGTCAAATTATTTTCAAAAAAGTTGTAAAAACCATTGACAACAACAAAACGTTGTGATAATATTAGGGTGTAGTCAAAAAGTAGTAACGACTACAAAAAAAGAAATCAAGTCCAGTCGCCAAACAGAGCTTGATTTCAAACAACATCAAAAAGGAATTGCAGGTAAAGAGTGATAGAAAAAGTTATTTCTTTTCTATCTTGAAGTTATTAACAGTTACATTAACCGTAATTAACGAACCGGAAATGACTTCTAACAACTTAATTAAAAGCTTCCTCTTTATTCCACTTCCTTCCTTTTTGAAAATGTAAAAGGCTCTGAAAAAGTTTTTTAACAACGAACTTCTTTAACATTAAAGGAACTCTTTAACAACAAATCTTTAATGGTCAGAGCTTTTTTACAAATTTTATTATACAACAAAATGTTTAGTAAAGCAAGTGAGGTGAAATATGGAAAAAAGATATTGGCTTATTAAATTTCGAGAGCGAAAAGGCTTGTCTCAATCAAAGATTGCTAAAGAAATAGGTGTAAGTCAGCAAATGTATAACTATATTGAGAATGGAAAACGAAATCCGTCGCCAAAATTAGCCAAAAAAATAGCTGATGTCTTAAATTTCAGCTGGACAAAATTCTATGAAGATTAGAAAGAAGGTGAGTAAATGTCAAAAAGAAAATATTATTCAGCAAGTGAGCAACTTCAAGCCATGTCGTGTCAATGGGCAGATAATAAAACGATTATGATCATTGGAGGAGTTGGAATGAACAAAGCAGTAACTATTCGGAAAAAAATTGAAGAAAAAATAAAAGACGATGGTTTAAATTTACCACGTCAGGCAATCGTTCCAATGCGATATGTTATCGATTATTTCAATATTGATATTAATTACTTAAAACGACTAGCGAAATTAGAAAGAGGTGAATGAAAATGAAAGAGTTACTAAAAAATAAATTAATCATAGGAACGTTTATATTTATTATTGGTTTCACATTTGTATCTAGTTATGTAAACGAGGAAACTAGATGGCAAAAAAAAGACTTGAGTCCCGTTAAAGATCAAGTCAGTGAAATTAATAAATAATTTACTCCTTAAATATAACATTTTTTTAGAAAAAAATCAAATTAAGGAGGGGATTATGAACGATATAAACAGTTTCACTTTTTATAAAGACTATTATTACTTGATAGATACAATGCCAATAGAAGATAAGAAAGAATTGGCGGTAGCAATACTAGATTACGTGTTCAAAGACCTAGAACCAGATCTAAATGGTCATAATCAAGCAATATTTAATACATTAAGTAGGCAATTAGATTGTAGCAAAAATAAATCAAAATCAGCTAAAAAAATAGATCAAGCAGAAATCAAACAAAAATCAAATGAAAATCAAACAGAAATCAAATCAAAATCAAAACAAAATCAAATGAAAATCAAACAGGGTAACAAAACAAGTGTTTTAAGTTTTAAGTTTTATATTTCTAATTTAGAGTTTTTAAAAGATAGGGGATTGTTAAGGGGGAAGATTGAAGACTGGCTGGATTATAAGTGGGAAAGGAAGGAACCGTACAAAGAAACCGGGCTCAAGAGTCTTATGACCAGAATTGAAAAATACACCGAAAAATTCGGTGAAGAAAAAATTGTGGAACTTATTGATGAGTGTATGGCTAACAATTACAAGGGAATTATCTTTGAAAAATTGGACAAGCAATCAAATACATTTTCAACACAGAAATCAGAAAAGACTGAATCAGAGAAAGAAAAAATTAAAAGGTTTGAGAATGCTCATGCAGAAAAATTGACAGAAAAAGAGAAAGAAGAATTGGACGAATTTTTCTCAATGTTTGAATAGGAGGAATGTATGGAAGTTTTGATAAATGTGAAAGAATTTGATAACGAAATTTTCAAAAAAGATTTATATACACCGGAAGAATTGATTGAAATTATTGAAGATTTACAAAATCAAATCGACGATTTAAGAGAAGAAAAAAAAGAATTTGAACAACAGGTAGAAGATAATTACAGACCATTAAATGCTTACGAATTAACAGGAATGACAGTAAGAGATTTTGTTTAAAAGGGGAGGAATGTATGGAACAAGAAAAAGTAACTTATGAACAAATTGAAAAAGCAAATTTAGAGATTAAAACTATGGCGATTGGTAAAAAGGATTATGCAACGGTTAATGAGAGACTTAAGGCATATCGAAAGGTTTATCCAACCGGAGCGATTGAAACAGAAATTGAAGACATTAATGAAAATTCGGTCAGAATGAAAACAACAGTTCGTGACGAAGACGGTAATATTATTGCGACTGGACGTGCGAGTGAAATTAAAAAAGGAATGGTAAACTCGATATCGATGATTGAGAACTGCGAAACCTCAGCAGTGGGACGTGCTTTGGGTATTGCGGGTTTTGGAATTAATTCATCAATTGCGAGTGGGGAAGATATAGAACGCAATAAAGGAAACATGAAACAATTTGAAATTTTTGAAAAAATGTTCATCAGAGAAAGTGAAGCAGAAAATGTAGTAAAAACTTCAATTAATGAATTGATAAGAAAATTCGGAATTAGAAAAGTTGAACTTGAAACGAAGGTAAATAAGCAATTGTGGACGAATTTAGATTCTCTTAATTTATCACAGCTTCTTATGTTAGAAAACAAATTAAGAACTGTGAATATGGAAACAAATGATTGGCATGATTTGTATGGACAAAATATTAAAATAAAAAATATTACTCCAGTTGGTCAGGAAGTTGTGTACGAAAGCAGTAGGATTAAATTTGGGAAAATTGCTTTAAAAATGGCTGGGAATGATGAAAACCTTAGAAATGAAATTATTGATTCATACTTAGATCAAGGAATTAATCTTGAGACTAACTAGAGGATTTTATGAAAGCAATAGTGAAGATTAATTCAATATTTAAAAACGGATTTCATCAAATGCTTTTAATTGAAAATACATCATATCATCCTTTAGAAATTGACTTAGAGAAGGAATATCAATTAGATATCAAAGAATTAAAGTCTGCAAGAACAGTACAGCAGAATCGATATATGTGGGCTTTAATTCATGAAATTTCAAAAGAACAAGGCATGGACGAAATGGAAGTATATATTCAAGCCTTAGAAGAGGCAAATGCAAAATATGAGTATATTATGGCTCCAGAGGAAGCAGAAGAGAATCTGAAAAAAGGATTCAGGGCGGTTAAGGTTGTAAGACCAGAGATACATAATAATAAAAAATTTTATGTTTATAAATGCTTTGTTGGAAGTAGTAAATTCAATACACAAGAGATGACAAGATTGATTGATGTGATTGTAAGCTGGTGTCATGAATTGAATATCCCAACAGATACGTATGAAAAGATTTATTTAAGGGGCTGATTAAAATGCGTGAAGTTTATTCATATGAACAAGAATCAAGACTTGCTGTTGCGAAGAGAAAACTAAAATCAAGATGTCCTTTGTGTGAACATTTAGTTTTTATTCCAAGAGAAAAGAACAAAGCGGTATGTGAATTTTGTGGGACTATGGTTTATAGAAATGAAAAAGAAAGGTTTAAAGAAATTTTAAAAAGAAAGATGGGGTTGAAATGTTAGAAGAAGTTCTTTCATTGATAGAGTGGAAAAAGAAAAAAGTAGCTATGAGTGAATTAAGAAATTTAGGTTATAAAATCAACGAAAGAAGATTTAGAAAATTAGTAGAAATTAATAATCGTATGTACGGAGAAGGAATCGCAAAATATTACATTGCGCATTCAAATGATGGATATAAATTAACGATGAATTGGGATGAAATAAAAAAGTCAGTTGCAGATAAGAGAAAAAGAGCAATTACAATGTTGGCTGAATGTAGCAAATGTGAGAGGCAATTTCAAAGAAGAAATAATTTAAGAATGGAGGAATTGATATGAAAAAAAGTGATTTAGAAAATGGTGCAATTGTAGAATTAAGAAATGGTGATAAATTTATTTTATTATTTAATTGTTGTACTTTCGGAAATAAAGAAGATATATTTATTTCATTGGATGATGGAAGATATTTATATTTTTCTAATTATAATGAAAATTTAAACGATTGTAGTGATAAAAAATTTGACATTATGAAAGTTTGTCAACATAATTATGTCGGAAATAACATTCGCAGTCATGTCTTAAAACAAGGTGAAGATGATTGGACTTGGGTTAGAGAAGAAGAAACTGTAATGGCAATTTCAGAAATTGAAGAAAAACTTGGTATTTCTAATTTAAAAATTAAGAAAGAGGATTAATAAAAAAACAGGGGGAATTGGTTGTGAATAGTATTATTCAAACAGAAAAAGAATGTTATGTATGTAAATCAAGAAGAGGATTACACTCACATCATTTGTACTTCGGAAATCCATATAGAAAAATCAGCGAAAAGTATGGAATGAAAGTATGGTTATGTTTTGAACATCACGAGGGTACTTATGGAGTACATGGAAAACATGGACATGAATTAGATATGAAGTTAAAAAAAGAGGGACAAGCAGTATTTGAAAAAGCTTATCCAGAATTAGAATTTATAACAATATTTGGGAGGAATTATTTATGAGTAAATCACTTATGTGTATGTGGATATTTTTATTTTTAATGGGGCTGATGTTAGCTTTAAAAGTTGTAACAGGAATAGATTTATTATTCGATATCTTGTGGGTACTAATGTTAATTGGCTGGACTGTATCAGTGTTCTTTGCACTTAGAGAATTATGAAAATGAACAAGTATCGAAATAAGAAAGTGACAATAGATGGAATCACATTTGATTCAATCAAAGAATGCAAGAGATATCAAGAATTGAAATTATTAGAGAGAGCAAATGAAATTACAGAACTGAAATTACAAGTGCCGTTTATTTTATTAGAAAACTATGTTTTAAACGGTAAAAAACATCAAGGAATAAAATATATCGCAGACTTTGTTTATATTGATATAAGAACCGGAAAATACGTTGTAGAAGATGTTAAAAGTCAAGCGACAAAAACACAAGTATATAAGTTAAAAAAGAAATTATTTGAACAAAAATATGGGATTGAAATTAGGGAGATATAGATATGAAAAAAGTTTCAAAATTTTTATATGAGTTGTATCCAGTATTATTATGGTTATTACTATTATGGACAGTTATGTCAAATGAATTAATGTACAGTGTTTTAGCATTATTAATGATCATTAATGAGACAATTGAAAGAAAGGATAGATAAGTATGAATCGAGTATTTTTAATTGGAAGAGTTACATCCAAGCCAGAATTAAGATATACAAGATCAAATACGGCTTGTACTAATTTATCGATTGCGATTGACAGGACTTATGGAGAAGATAAAAAAACTGATTTTATTAACATTGTGGTTTGGAGAAAACAAGCAGAAAATGTTTGTAACTATTTAGATAAAGGAAGTTTAGTTTCTGTAGAAGGTAGACTACAACAATCATCTTATGAAGACAAAGATGGAAACAGACGAAACAGATTAGATGTAGTTGCAGATAATATTCAGTTTCTAAGTAAAAAAAAGAAAGAAGAAGCAAAGGTAGAAAAGGAAGAAGAAGATCCATTTGCAGATTTTGGCGAGCAGATAAGTATAGATGATGATCTTCTGGATTAAAAAATATGAGAGCGAATGCATTTAATAAATTGTTAAAGGAAAAAGGACCAAAAAAGATATTAGATCTGTTTAGTTCGTCAGAAATATATTTAACAGACAAACAAATAGATCGAGTTTTGGACGAAAAAAATAAACAAGAAAATTGGAAGAGAGACTATGTCGTACACGAAGAATTTTTAAAGAAAAGATATGGTTTCTTTTACAAACTAAAAAAGAAGTTGAGGAAAATTTATGAGAAAATTTATAAACGATTTAAGATTTAGCCTATTTGATATGTGTATTTTAGCAGTAATTTGTTTTGTGATGACATTAACTATTGTAGTTGTATATTCAGAGATTAATAAGGATTTAGCTGAGCAAGTTGAGTACTACAAAACTATGTACAATGAAAAAGATGTAGCTGTAAAAATATTGCAAGAGAAATGTGGTGTTGAGTAATGGAATTAAAAGTAGGAATGTATATAAGAACAAAAGATAAAAATGGAATTCAATATATTAGAAAAGTTGTAGACTTACCAAAAGACATAAGAGACGGATCGATAATTGTTGACAAATACATTCATAATGTTAAATGGGTATCCAAGAAAAATGTTTTAAAATCGAGTTATGAAAAAATGGATTTAATTAAGTCAGGAGATTATGTTAATGGTAAAAGAGTATACAATATTTCAATAGTTGATGGCTTAAAATATCTAGATGTTGAAGTAGAAGATTATTTATCCGATATGCCTTTTATAAATGCTGACCAAATAGAGTCAATAGTAACAAAAGAACAATTTGAAGATATAAAATATGAGGTAAATAAAGATGAGTAAAAGTGCAAAAGAAATGTTTGAAGAGTTAGGATTTAAAAGAGTAGAAACCCCATACAAGGAATGTATATGTTATGAAGATAAACATATTTATCATATAAGGCAAATTATATTTTGGATTGATAATAAGATCATGTGTAACAATTTATATTATGATTATTTCCAAATGCAGGGTAGTTTACGAATAAACAAAAATTTATTAAAAGCTATTAATAAACAAGTAGAAGAATTGGGATGGTTAGATGAGTAGAAACAATAAACGATTTAATAATGCTAAAAGATGTTTGCATTGCAATGGTACATTGATATCAACAACAGGTTTTGCACCAGCTATTATCTTTCCTATAAAAAACGATGTAATGAAGGTAATAGAACATAATTATGATGAAAATGGCAAAGATGTATTCTATGATATTAAAGAAATAAAAATTAATTTTTGTCCATTTTGTGGATGTCAATTAAGAAAAGAAGTTGATTTGAGCTTATGCGATTGAAAAATAATTGATGAGTGAAGAGGTGCACAAATAGGCTCACAAAGAGGTGCACAAAATAGAAAGGGTGAAATAGATGAGTGAAGAAAAAAATAACTCTAATTTTGATATAAATACAAAATATGAAGATATGATAAATATTTCACAAAGAATAATAGAACATCATGAATTTGTTAGCGATGGGAGTTGTGAGCCACCCAATTATATATGTCTGGCTTATGATGTTAAAAATTATCTACCAGATTTATTAAGAGAAAATGAAGAATTAAAGAAACAATTAGATTGTGCTTTATGTTTGTTATCAGAAATGTATCCACCGTGTGAAAAAGATGGTTTTATGGATAAACATTCAGATTATTGTGAACGTAATTGCGGAGTTGATGAAGAAATTTTCAAAAAATGTTGGCTTATGTATATTAAAGACAAAGTAAGTGAGGTGGAATAAATGATAATAGAAGTGAAAAACGAAGAAATGCTAGGTAAAAACAATAATAATTTACTATATACACAAGTAATTACCTTGCAAAAAGAAAACCAACAATTAAAAGAGCAACTAGAAACAAGTGAAAGAGCAAGAAAAGAAGCTATTAAATATGTTAAAAAAACATCAGGATATGATAATCCTTATAACGATACATTTTTAAATACTTATGCAGTAGATAATTTGTTAGAAATTTTGGATAAAGGAGAACAGATAATATGATGAATATTTATTTAATAGCCGGAGTAATAAATGCTGTTCCAAATCAATGCTATTTTTGGTTAGGAACAAAGAGTACAGATTGTTTTAAGATAAATGATTATGCAATTGTAGAAAATAAACAAGGTTATGATTTAGTTAAAATTGTAGGTATCGTTTGGACTGATGAAGCCAATTTGAAAACAATATCTAAAAATAGCTTAAAAAAAATGAAAAAGGTAATTAGATATATTCCAAGAGAAGAGATTGAAAATGATTGATTATATTAATTACTGGTTACCAATTTTCAAGAGAATGTATTTTAAATACAAATTGCAAGATGATATTAGAGCTATTGTTGAATTAGAAGATAATATCTGGAAAAATTGGAGATTTACAAAGGAAGAGAAAAAGAAAATCTTAAGAAAGATCAGAGGGAAGATAGATGAATAGAGAGATAAAGTTTAGAGTATGGGATAGATTATTACGGGAAATGCATTATATAGACCTTTGCGATTTAGCAGAGGGAGATGATTACTGGTATGATGGAGAAACATCAGTTTGGCAAGTAATGAACGATGCTACAAACGAACAAAGTAGATATGTCATTCAGCAATATACAGGTTTAAAAGACAAAATAGGTAAAGAAATTTATGAAGGAGATATTATTGAATATAAGGATAGTACAGGATTACATCATGAAGCTGTGTTATTTGATAAGGGATGCTTTTATGCTGGTTTTCATAGAGGAAGTTCAACAATAGTATCTCCTAAATTGATAAACGTTAGGATTTCAAGTGTAATAGGAAATGTTTATGAAAGAGAGGTAGAAGATGAATATAGATAAAGAACAATATATTGAAAAATATTTGAAAGATAGTTTGCGAAATATAATTGCACATAGTGTTGATGAAGAGATCGATAAAAAAACACGAGAATTTCAAGAGCAGTTAATAGATAGAAGAAATCAATATATTTCAGAAATTATGAAAGGTATTCAAATTATACATGAACAAAATCCAATGGATTTATCTATGAATTACAAAATAATCTTTGAAAACATCACAAGAATAGAAAGGTGAGGTAACAAATGAAGAAAAATGAATATGCGCTATATAAAGGTGATGAACTCTTAGACATGGGGACTTTAGAGTATCTATCTAAGAAGTTCAATGTGAAGAAAAAGTCACTATTATTTTATCAATCTCCAGCTTACAAAAGAAGAACAAGTGATCAAAGAGGAAGAAGGGTAGTAAAATGTTAAAGATTAAAGATAATGTAGATTTAAAAGAGTTAGAAAAGTTCGGATTTGAATATCATAAAGGGAATAGCATTAATTATTATGAAAAAATTATACGATATTTTCCACTTGGAGATAGTGTTCCTTGTTTAAGGTACTATTTAACTGTTAATGAAGAAAATAAGCATATATATATATAGCAGTATTTTTGGCCTTACTTGGCAAGGAAAGAACGACCATTATAATATAGAATTTTTAGATGACTTATATGATTTAATCAAAGCAGATTTGGTAGAAAAGATATAGTATAGGAGGATAATATGGAAAAAGTAAAAATAGAAACAGACGACAACATTATAAATTACGATATGAAAGAAAACGAAAAATTTAAAAATGTGGAAATATTTGGAGAAGTTGATACAGTTACAGATAAAGAAAAAATTTCATGGATAAAATCTTTATTTAAAAGAGGAACTATTAAAGGAAGCTGTATAAAAGATGAATTATATATCATAGATGATAAGTATGGTTTCTACTCAAATGGATGGGAATATCAATTTTGTGAATATACAGAAACTGAAGAAATAGTTCATAATTTTTACGATACTAAAAAAATAACAGTATACGATACAAAACACTTAAAAAAATTAGATATCAACGATATTTATAATTTGCTAGACGATGATACGAAAGAAAAAGCAAATAAATTAATCGAAGATAAGCAAAATGAATTTTATAAATACAGTAGTAATAGATTTTATTATGAATTTGAAGTGGAAAGTGATTTAGCAAAAATGTATCTTGAATATAAAAATAGTTGTTTTTCCATTAGAATGGATAAAGATAAAAATTTAAAGGTTTATTTAGATGGATACGAACTAAATGCAGATAATTATAGATCGGTCAAAGATGTAATAGATAAAAAAATTGATGAAGAAGCAATTAAATACATTGATAAAGGGATAACTAAATTAGATAATGGTTTTATCTACAAAAATAGATATTATGAAGATTTTGAGGAAATTAAGGATCTATTCAAAGCAGATTTAGTAGAGAAGGTAGACGATAAGAAATGAATGAGGAAGAAAAAACACATATAAACTCTTTTAAATTTTATGATATAGATGAAATAAAAGATTATAGATAAAAATATACAGGGGGTACGTGATGAATCTAATAGAACTAAAAGAAATTTATGGAGAAAAGCAACAATTTATTAAATGGAAAATGGAAGAAATTAAATCCATTGAATATAAAATGGAAAATATACGAGCAACGGATATAAAGGATATATCTGTACAAAGTAGCCATAAAAAAATAGATTTAGCAGATTTATTGGATAGAAAAGTGATACTAGAACAGGAAGTAGAAGAGCTCGGTGAAGAGCTTAATAAAATAATCCCTATTATAAAAGAATTAGAACATCTCTATAGCTCAGTTGGAGACAGAGATAAGCAAATATATATCCAAAGAAAAATATGGGGATATAGCCCTGTTAAAATAGGAATAAAGTATGGTATTTCAGATAGACAGGTTAAAAGAATTGTCAAAAAAGTAGAAAAAACATTACAATGTCCCCAAATGTCCCTTAAAGTGTGACAAAATGATATTGTAAGAAAAGTAAAAAAATTCTTACACCCCTTTTTATTCTTAAAAACTTCACACTATCTCTAGTAGGTAGTGTACTGATGATATAGAAATCTTGACAGGAATTTAAAAGAGGTTATTTATAGTTAAAAAATAATTCTGTCTTAGGCTATAAATAAAGTCTTTTGTGTATCATTAGTACAGTATCTATTAAAGATACAAACAAGACCTTAGAAATCTCATAAGAGTAAGTTAAGGCAAGAAGGACAATGCTAGTATAGGTTGTTCTTTTTTTATGGTGAATACTATGAAAGATTATATAAATCAATTTCAAAAAAGTTATCAAAAAGCAAGAAAATTAAAGGAATATATTTATTCGTTATCAATTAATGAAAAACAAAAGGACGATATATGGGAACAGATCGTCTTTTTTTGTATAGAACTGAATCAATGTGATTGGTATAAATAATATCGCAGGGTGGAGCAGTAGTAGCTTACAGGTCTCTTTAGCCTGTGGTCGTAGGTGCAATTCCTACCCCTGCAACCAAAACAATAGGAGGTGGTATCAAAGCGAAGAAAGTTTAAAAGTGCAAAAGAATTTGAAAATGAATTCTTAAAATATCTTAATAACTGTAAGAAATACGAAAAGCTACCAAATGTAGCTGGGTTTTGTGTGTTTGAAGATATGAATAGAGATACCTTTTATGCTCAAGAAGAGCTATATTCCGACACTTTTAAAAAAATCAATGATATGCTTGAAGATGAAGCATTAAATTGCAAATGTTTAAGTGATGGAAGAGTTATCTTTTATATGAAAAACAAATGTGGTTATAAAGATAAGCAAGAGATAGATACCACTTCTTCAAATAGAATTGAAATCATAAATGATTTGCCAAGTGATGTAGATGAAGATAAGTAGTTTAGTCGCTCCTTCATTTTGGAAAACTTTTAATTCTAAAAAATCAAGACAAATAGACAAAGGTGGAAGAGGCTCTACTAAAACAAGCAAAAATTCGTTAAAAGTAGTTCTTCATTGTTTAGAAGAAGAAAAGTGTAGTGCTATTGTTATTAGAGAATATCAAAACACCTTAAGAGATAGTGTATATAAAGAAATCAAACGGGCTTTAAAAAGATTAGGACTTGTAGAAAATATAGATTATTCGTGTAGCCTACAACCTTTAAGGGTTAAGCTGAACAACGGAAATAATATTTACTTTGCAGGTGCTGATGATTACGAAAAGCTTAAAGGTATGATAGACGAAAATACACCTATTAAAATTGTTTGGTTTGAGGAATTGACAGAATTTAAGAATGAAGAACAAATAGAACAGATTATTGCTACGTTTTCAAGGGGAAATGATGACTGGTTTATTTCTCTTTATTCATTTAATCCACCAAAAAACAAATACCATTGGGTAAATCAATGGGTAGAGAAAATGAAAAACAGAGAAGATGTTCTTGTTACTAATTCCGATTATAGAACAGTACCAGAAGAATGGCTCGGTAAGATGTTTATTGATGAAGCCAAGAGAATGGAAAAATTTGATAACAAACGTTATCGTTGGATTTATTTAGGTGAAGTAATTGGAATGGAAGGCCTTATTTATAATCCTCAAATGTTTGAGTACGTAGATAAGGATTACATAGAGCAAAACAAGTTAAGAATTCTTTATTTAGATTTTTCTGTTGATGGTGGACATCAGACATCAGCTACTACTTGTGGGTGCTATGGACTGGCAAGTGATGGTTGTTGGTATTTACTAGATACTTATTACTATTCTCCAAATGAGAAGCCTAAAAAGAAAGCTCCTAGTGAGTTATCAAGAGACATCTTTAATTTTGAAATAGCCATGATAAAAAAATGGAAGTGTGGAGAAGACAAAGAAACCATAGATAGTGCAGAGGGTGCATTAAGAAATCAGCTATATACTGATTACGGAAAAAGGTTTCATCCGGTAAATAAAGGGAAATCAAAAGAAGAATTAATTGATTATTCGCAGGCTTTTCTAGCAAAAGGAAAATTTAGAATATTAGATAATCAAAATAATAAAATTTTCAAAAAAGAAAATGAAAATTATATGTGGAAAGAAGGCACAGTTGAAAAAGGTAAACCTGAGCCCGATAAGACGGAAAAAGAATTTATTGGCGAAGAGCCTTACTACAATAGTTGGTCTAATGATTACAGTTATTACTATGCCGATCACACACAAGATGTTTTTCAATACTGGGTAAAAGATAATTTAAGTAAATTAGGAATAAAGGAGTAGAATATGATTGATTTTAAATTAGAAGAAAAAATGATAACTGACTTAATTAATATAATAAACAATATAGATTGGCAAGGAATTCTTGATTTAACAGAAAAGTTAGAAGAAGAGAATCAAAGATTAAAAGCAATGATAAATGGTTTTCTAAATGGTGTAGAAAAAGATAAAAATGCAAAATATGTTAAAATATTTCACGTATGCAAATATACATCATTATTAAATGAATATCAGAGTTGGTTAGCAAAAGAAAAAGAAGAAAAATATAGAGATTGTGGAATTACTCAAAAAGCTATAACAAAATGCTATACCAAATTAACAGAATTAAGAAAAAAATATGAGGAGTGATTAAAACATGAATATAGATAAATTATTAAAAGAATACTCAGAAATATCAAAAAAAATGGTTGATGACTTTAATGAAACCGACATGATTATAATTATTAATAAAGGAAAAACAAGAGTTTTTGAAAAAGGAAGAGAAATAAAAAATATTAAAAGTATAGAATTTTCATCTAGTTATAATTGCGTACCAGAAATAGTTGTAGAAAGGGTGATATTATGAGTGATTCAGTAATAATTACATTAATTATTTGTATAACATTTTGTATAACATTAGTTGGTTTAGCTTGGATTGGTAGCGACGAGTGGGGAGCAGATTATGATTTTAAATAATGAAAAAATAATTGATGAATTAATTGAATTTTTAAAACGAATGAAAAACGATATATGTGAAGTTCAAAATATTGAGTATGGTATTCAACTTGAAGAAGCATACAAAACACTTGAAGCCGTTTATCAGCAAAAAAGTATAAACATCAAAATAATTTTTAAAGATTATGAAAAAATAGAATTACGATAGCAGTTTTAGGAATTGTAAGTATATTTTTTTTGAAAAAAAGTAGGTGATCTAAAAGGAACTATATCAAGATATACAAAATAAATTAAGTAAAAAAGGAATTAACCTTGTTGTAGGTGATATTTACGATATGATGGCTATCTGGAAAAGCTGGTATCGTGGTAATGTAAATGATTTTCACTTTTACACTATGAAAATGGCTGACGGAAAGACTAAACAGTGTGAAAGGCTAACAATGAATATGCCGAAAAAGGTATGTGAAGATTTCGCTAAATTGTTGTGGTCTGAAAAGGTACAAATAAAGCTTGATAAGAAAAAGAACACTGAAAGATTACTAGAAGTATTAGATAGCAAGGAAAACAACTTTAAAGTAAATTTTCCTGACTTCCTAGAACGTGTATTTGCACTGGGTAATGGTGTTACCGTTGAATATAAAAAGGATGATAAAACACTAATTGACTTTATAGATGGTGATGTAGTAATTCCTTACAAATACACCAACTCATATATCAACGGTTTGATAACAGTAAGTAGATTTACAAAAGGTGCAGATTTAAAGAAAAAGTACTATACTCATATCACTTATCATGAATTTAATGGAGATAAATACACTAAATTAAATGAGTTATATGTTTCAAAAAATGAAACAACGTTAGGGAAAGAAATTCCTTTCAATGATATGTTTTCTGATGTTCTAGAGTTCGAAGAATTTGAGACAGACAATCCTCATTTCCAAGTATGGAAGCCTGTTATCGCAAATAATTTTGATACAGACAGTCCTATGGGAATATCAATACTTGCTAATCAAATTGATAAATTCAAAGCAATAGATATAACATATGATAGTTTTAATCGTGAGTTTAGAACAGGTAAAAAACGTGTATTAATTGATAGAACAGCAGTAAAAAAGAAAACAGAAGTAGATTCTGACGGAAATGTTAATTATGTAAGTTATTTTGACAATAATGACGAAGTTTATGTTGCGATTGCTGGTATGGAAAATCAACCAATTAAAGAAATAGATTTTAAATTGAGATATCAAGAGCATATAAATTCGATAAATGCACAATTAAATTACATAAGTGCAGGAGTTGGATTAGGTCAGAATTATTATAATTTCAACGGACAAGGTGTTAAGACTGCTACCGAAGTAGTTTCTGAAAACAGTGACACTTACAGAACTAAAAAACATCACGAGATAATGGTTAATGACTGCCTATATGATTTAGTTAAAGCTATATGTGAATTAGAAGGCATTACTTATAAATCAATTAACATAGTGTTTGACGATTCAATAATCGAAGATGAAAATGCACTAATTCAAAGAGGATTAGAATTATATCAAAGCAAAGTTATTTCTCTTGAAAAATTCATGAAAAAATATTTACATTATGAAGATAGTGAAATTCAAGAGGAAATGGCAAAAATAGAGAACGAAAACAAGTTGGTTCAACCTGCTGGTATGGACTTTTTTGGAATGGAGCAAGAAACAGAATCTCAAGAGGAAGAAGTAGTAGAGGAGGGATAAAAATGATAGAAAAGTTACAAGAATTTATTGATAACTTGAGAGAAACAGAAGAAATAAAAAACTCAAGAGAGAAAAGTTTAACTATCACTAAATTAGAAGAAGCTATGTTTTGGTTAACTTATGCAATTGATAATCAAAAGGAGGGTGAATAAGTTATGAAAAATGATGAAATGTTAGATTTATGTAAGAAAATAGTTGTTGATTATTTTAATGAAAATGTAGAAAAAACTGATGGTTTAAAAATTAATGATGAGAATGTCTTCATTGTGTGGTTTTCAAAAACATTACAGAACTTTAAAGCATTAGTAAGTACTACTGTTTCAGATGGTATGTACTATGAACTTACCTATAATGGAGATAAGAAAGAACTTTATTTAGATGCTTATAAAAAGTGGGAAAATCGTGCTATAAAGTTTGAATAATAAAAGGAGTTGATATAAATGTCTTTAAACGATTTAGAAGAACAAGTTGAAAGAATTTATATCGACATGGAAAATGAATTACTTTTGAATATTGCCAAAAAGCTGTCTGCTGGTAAGCCTATGGAAATAGATAAATGGGACGAAGTGAATCAGCAACCATTAGTGGGTAGTGGTGAAGTAAATGAGTGGCAACTTCAAAGATTAAAAGAGCTTAATGGCTTAAACGAAGAAAATGCAAAGATAATTGCTAAATATTCAGGTAAGACCGTTGAAGAAGTAAATAAAGTCTTTGATAGGGCTAGAGAAATAGGTATGACAAGAGATGAAACGCTTATTCAAGAGGGAATTAAATTAGGAATACTTAATGCAATAGAACCTGATACTGAAGAGTTGTTAGTTCGAAGCATTCTATCAAATGCAGTTGAAGAAATATTGACTACATTTAATAAGCAGAATAATAGCCTTTTAGTAAGTGCCGGAGAAGAGTATAGGGATATAGTAAATAAAGTTTCTTCCCAAGTTCTAGCAGGCACTAAAACTACTAATAAGGCTATGCAAGAAGCAGTAAGTCAGTTGGCAGAAAAAGGCTTAACTGGTTTTACAGCCAGAAATGGAGCAAGATGGAATCCAGAAGCTTACACGAAAATGGTAATAAGGTCTAATACACAGAATACTATAAATCGTATTCAAGATGAGAGAATACGATCATGTGGTGGAGATTTTATAGAGGTTAGTTCACATATTGGAGCTAGACCTCTATGCAGTCAAGATCAAGGGCAAGTATTTTCGTTAAGCGGATACAGTGGTTACATTGAAGACTTAGATGGTTCTAAAGTTAAAGTAAGAGCTTGGAGTTCTTCCACGTATGGAAAACCTGCTGGAATTTTTGGAATTAACTGTGGACATTCAAGGTATATGTTTGTTCCTGGTTTATCTAAAAAAAGAGAAATGGACTTCACTAAAGCAGAAAATGATGAAGCTTATATCGAAAAGCAAAGACAACGTCAATATGAGAGAACTATTCGAAATAAAAAAAGAGAAATAGCAATGCTTAAACAAACTGGAGCAGAAGATAGTTATATCAGAATGAAACAAAGTGGTTTAAGCAATATTAGGAAAGAGTATTTAGATTTTTTAGATAAAACTGGCAGAACTAGAATAACTGCTAATGAATGGATAGGTAGTACATCATTAAGTCCTAAAACAGTTAGAAAAACAAGAAATAATCTTGAAAAGAATATTTTTGGAAAATCAATTGATTATTCAAAATTAGATTTGTCAAACAAAAAGGTGCAAGAATTAAAAAAAGATTTGGACAATTTGACAAGGAAATATAACACAAGGCTAAATTCTGTGATTATTAAAAGTAGAAAAGAAATGAGGGCTTCTGGAACAGTTGACATAGCTGGAAATATGGAATTATCTCAAATAAGAAAAACAACAGTTTATCATGAATTTTTTCACAGCATATCACAAACAAGACTTGTAGAATATGATTTAGGAAATAAGTATGATAAACAATTTTGGGAAGAAGCTAATAAATTGTTTAAAAATTACAAAAAAGAAATAAATTATTTACAAAAAAACAATCCATTAAAAATTTATGACATAAAAATTAGTGATTATTCTTTAACAAATGTTGATGAATTTATGGCAGAAGGCTTTGCTAGAGCAATGCTAGAAAAAACTGGTGAAATAGCAAAGGATTTGGCATACAATAGTGAAAAAATGTCTCCTTATGCTATAAAAATTTTAGATTTAATTAATAAATATTATAAAAAATGATATTTTTATGCACTACTTTATAGGTAGTGTACTGTTTGATATACAGCCACATTATACGGGTAGTGGTTAGGCGAAACGATATTGTATGCAAACTAACCAAATATCGGTATATCAATCAGTACAGTGCTTATAAATGCACTTTAGAACGAGTAATCGTTCTTTTATTATGTCCAACATAAAGACAATAAAGAATGGTTAAGTCCAACTTAACGACTTAAAAGAAGGGAGAATTTATGGAACAAGAAAATGTTCAAAATGTTACAGAAGAAAAAGTAACTGAAAATACAGAAACACAGACTGCAGAAGAAAAAGTGGAGAAGACATTTGCTACTCAAGAAGATTTTAATGAGGCTTTAAAAAAGGAAGTAGCTAGAAAAACTAGAAATTTACCAAGCAAAGAAGATTTAAAAGCTTTTAATGAGTGGAAAGAAAGTCAAAAAACAGAAGAAGATAAGAAAAATGAAATCTTAAAAGAAAATGAAACTTTGAAAAAGCAACTTGTAATTGCAGAAAACAAATCAGTAGTTGCAAATGCTGGTGTTGATTCTAAATTTCAAAAGTTTGTTTTATCAGAAGTTTCCGAAATGGAAGGAGAATTTGAAGATAACCTAAAAGATTATCTTAAAGAAAATCCTCAATTTTTAATTAACAAAGTTGAAACACCAAAAACAAACGGTGTAGCAACTAAAAAAATCAGTGATGATGCCGATGATGGTGTTACTGCGATTTTAAAAGCAAAACACCCAGATTTATTTTAAGAAGGAGAGTGATTTAAAAGGCAAATCCAATTGGTTTAAATGGTACTCACGAAAGACAAGAGAGATATGCTAGTCAAATCGTTAAATTAATGAGACCATACTTCAGAATTAGAAGTACATTTTCAAGAGATTACGAAGGTAATCCAACAGCTGGAGCAGTTAAAGTCCCAGTAAGAAACATGGACGTAAATGTTCGTGATTACGATATTAAAAATGGTTTAGCATTAGAACAAAGTGCTACAAACTATCTAAATATCCCTATCAATTTTAATAAAGGTATTAATGAGTTAATTGATGGATATGAAGCAGCAGCAGTTCCTGATAACTTAATGGCTCAAAGAATGGAAAGTGCAGCTTATTCTTTAGCTAAAACATTTGAGGAAGATGCCATTAATGCATTAGTAAGTAATTCTACAGTATCTACTCAACCAGACGGAACTGTAGATAATATTTATATGAATATTGTTAAAGATATTGCTCAATTAGCTAAACGTGGTGTAGATAAGAATAGAATGTATGTTGCTGTATCTTACGCAACTGAAGCTTTATTACTTGCTAACCCAGTATATGCTAATACTTCATCACAAATTGGTGCAGAATTAGCTAGAAATGGTATCGTTAACAGAATAAACGGTGTTAACATCATTACTCAAGACTTGGGAGAGACAGAAGACGGACAAGCAATTGAATATATTGTTTACGGTATTGACTGGACTCAAGCTATTGACGAGTGGATGGTTAACCCTGTTGTTGTTGACTTAACTACTGGTTCTGATAAATTTATTGGTGCTAGTGCATTAAAAGGACGTATGGTTTATGCTGATGCTGTAACTGATAAAAACGCAGTTATTGTTAAGGCTAAAGTTGGTGTATCTGCAGTAGAAATTACACCAGTTGCTGGTTTATCTGGAACTTTAGCAGATTCTACTAAAGTAGCAGATTTAACAAGTGTTGGTGGTAGTGGAACTGTAACTTATACATTGCCTACTGGTGTAGCTGACAACGATAAATTTGAAATTAGTACTAACACAGTAGTAACTAAAGATGGAACTACTGGAGCAGGTACTTATACTATCGTAGTTAACGCTACTGACACAGCTGATAATGAAGCTTCAGCAACTGCAACTATTAACGTAGCGGAAGCTAGTGAATAAGGTTAGAAAGGAGTTAGATTATGGTTACAAAGGAAGAATATGAAGAATACTTTGGGCAGTCTGCTCCTTCTAATTTTTCAAGATTAGAATTTATAAGTTTGAACACACTAAAATCTATAATTACTAAACCTGTTCCTAATATCCTTTGTCCTTGTTATGAGGATTTTAAAAAGGCTATTTTGGAACAAATTAATTTTTATGAATTTAATTCAGATTTAATTACTGATTCTTCTTCTGGTAGTTATACATTAGGTAGCTATTCAGAGGGTGGAACTGGTACAAACGAAACATCTAATAGCATGAGTAGGGTAAGTCCTGTAGCTTATGAAATTCTATTAAATTGTGGTTTGTTACAAAGCCAATTAGGAGGTTGTTGTTTATGGTAAAGTACAAAATGGGAGCAATTATTAAAGACGTTCCTAAAGGTTCTGAAAAGTGGTATAAGTTAGCTGGTTGGAAGAAATTAGAAACCAAAAAGTCAGAAAACAAGGAAGAAAAAAATGATAAAACCGATTCCGAAAAGACTACTACCACATAATTGCACTTATAAAGAGTATTTAGGCAATACTGGAGAGGGTGATGAGTGGGAAGCAGATACTCCACTTAAATTTGTTAAAGTTGAAGAAAAAACGCAATTAAAGGTTACTTCAAACGGTCGTGAAATAGTTGGTAATGCTCGTTTATTCTATGATTTAACTAATTCTAGTGGTTTGTCTGCTAAACCTATTCAAAATAGCAAGATTATCTTTAAAGGTAGAGAATACCGAGTAGTAGATACTGATATTCTTTGCGGGGAAGAAGATAACCCTCATCACTATGAGGTAATGCTTAAGTGAAAAAATTTAATAATGCAGAAGATGCTTTTAAATGGGCTAAAGAAGTTATCGAAAAAGGTTGTGTAACTGCTGAAGAAGTAATTGCTGAAGAAATCTATAAAGATTCAAACGAATTTACGTATCGAGAAAGTGGAGATATGTACAAATCCGGAGAAACTCACAGTAAATTTAAGCAAGGCATAATTACCGAGCGAACACCTTATGTAAGACGAAGATATTATGAGGGTGGCAAAGCTGGAGCAGGTAACAGAAAAGCTCAACCTAGATGGTTTGAAAAAACTGTTGCTAAAAACAAAGATAAATATTCTAAGCAAGCTCAAAAAGCAATCGATATGCAGAAAGGATAATATGAACACAGAAAGTTTAATTACATTATTGAGAAATGAAATTGAAAAAACTGGTTATAAATGTTATTCGCCAGATTTGCCTCAAGACCTTGAAAAGATAACTGCTATTTCGTTAGGAGAAGGAACAAATGAACGTTCTTTAAACAAAGATATTCTATATTCTAGAATACCTTTTTATTTGCTTATTAGAGGCACTTCTAATGACACAGATACAAGAAGTATTGCTGATGCTATTTTTAAGCAGTTGGACCATAAAACAGACCTAGAAAATGATAATTTAAGAGTTATTTTAATAAGTTGTAATTTACCGAATTATGCTTTTAGAGATGAAAACCAAAGAATACATTACAATATTAACTGCACTGCTAAAGTGCAATGGAAGGAGTGAGATTAAAGGCTCAGTATGAAAGTTCAGTTAAACAATTTAAAGTTCAATTCGATATTTCAGAGGAAGAACCAGCTGATTATCAAGATTTAATTGCTTTAACCTTGTCATATGATCAAGGTGAAACATTAGATACATGGCAAGATTTATATAATTTTTTATCTAATAACGTAAAAACTGGCTTAGACCCTACATGGTCTGTATCAGTTAAATTAGATAAATCAAGCCCAGTATGTCAGTTTATTTTAGCAAAAGAATATGCTGTTGGTGCTGAAGCTACTGCTAAAACAAGAATTATTAATCTTTTAAAGGGAACTAAAGGTAAACAAATTGATTTTACAGCTACATTAAGTTCAATTACTTACGAAGCTACTGCCGAAGAAGTTTTACAAGTTGATTTTGATTTAAAAGTTTATGATAATTCTAGTTTCGAGGAAACAGATTATTCACCAGCAGCTTAAAAAATAGGGTAGGCTAATCTAGTCTACCCATTATTTTTATATAGGAGGATTAAATGTTAAAAATTACAAAAAATAAATATGAAATCGAAGAAACAATTCAAATTACAGAAAATAAAGAAGGAAAAGAAGAAGTTTTGTTAGAAATACCCATGCAAATAACATCTGATGAATTATTAAAATTAAAAGAAATTTTATTTGGTTATACGAACAAAAATATATCAAAATATCAAAATTCAACTGATGAAGAAAAAAAACAACTAGAAAATAATGCAGAAAAAGAAATAAATAACCATAATGAAGAAATAGCAGATATCTGTTTTAAAGATAATAAAGAAAAAATCAAAGAAATAGCTGGAGAATACAAGTATGAGGAACTTCTTGGTGATATTAAGGGTTTTTTATTAGATTTTTTTATCAAAAAACAGATACAACCAATGAGTACAACGATTACAGACCTTACGAAGATTATGAGCAACTTTCGTGCGTTGAAATAAATGGCAAACAGTACAAATTAAATTTATCTTTTAGAAATGTTCTTAAAATTTTTAGATTATTTGAAAATAATTCGCCTTTCAAATTAGAAAAAACAGCAGAAATTCTAGGAATAAAACAATCAAATACTTATGTGATAAATGAAATTGCTAATTATTTATTTGGAAAGAAAAAAGGTAATAGTCATAAAAAAGAAAAAGTATTTGATGTAAATTTAGACTATAAATACTATTATGCTGATTTTTATAAATTAGGTATTGACTTAAATAAAACAGATATAGATTGGTGGACCTTTAATTCATTGCTTGAATCTATCATAATAGATGAAAATTCTACTATGTATAAAGTGATATCTTATCGTACTTATGAAAAACCATCAAAAAATATAAAAGTTCAAGAAGAAAAAGAACATAAATTTAGAATGTCTATGAAAAGGAAATATGCTTTGCCAAATAGAATAACCCCAGATAAAGCATTAGAAAAGTTATGGAACTATGTTGAAAAAAAGGCAGGTGAGAATAAAGAATGATTACTTAAAACTTGATATTCAAATGTTTGCAGATGGCGAAATTTCTTACAAGATAACTCTTGATAGTAATGGTGCTATAAAGAGTATGGAAAAATTAGATAAAAATGCTGAAAAAATTGATAAGCAAAGTAATAAATTGAGTGGAACTTTTTCAAAAACAGGAAGTGTTGGTGCTAAAGCTTTTAGAAGTACTGCAATTGCTGTTGGAGGAGTAGCCTCTGCATTAGCCGGATTAATAGGTTATGGTGCTAAATTTAATGCAGAAATAGAGCAGTATCAAACATCGTTTGAAGTAATGACGGGCTCAGCTGAAGAAGCTTCTAAACTTGTTGAAGATTTAAAAAAAATGGGAGCAGAAACTCCTTTTGAATTGTCAGATTTAGCAGAAACAACTCAATTACTAATGAATTATGGTTTTGAAGCTGAAGAAGCTAAAGATAGATTGAAAATGCTTGGAGATATTTCTCAAGGTTCTGCAGAAAAAATGAATCGTATTGCTATGGCATATGGTCAAATGTCTTCTGCTGGAAAAGTTCAACTTGAAGATATTAAACAGATGATAGAGGCCGGATTTAATCCACTTCAAGAAATAAGCGAATCCACTGGGGAATCAATGGCCAGTCTTTATGATAGAATTTCAAAAGGTACTATTTCTGTTGATGAAATAACTGCCTCTATGCAGAGATCAACTGCCGAAGGTGGTAAATATTTTCAATCTATGGAAAAACAATCAAAAACAGTAAATGGTCAGATTTCAACTTTGCAAGACAATTTTAAAAGTTTAGCTGGTACTCTATCCAGTGGATTTAGTGATTCACTAGCTACTGAAATATTACCAGAAATTAATGATGCACTTCAAGAATTAAATACAGCATTTGAAGAGGGTGGAATTGAAGGGTTTGCGGATAAACTTGGAGAAGAACTGGCAAATGGAGTAACAGCAATATCTACAGCTGCTCCTGATTTTGTAAATGCAGGAGTGAAAATTATAGATAGTTTAGTGCAAGGCTTAAATGAAAATATGCCGTCCATTATGACTGGTTTAACGAATGTGGCTATAAGTATAGTTAATGCTATACCGCAAATATTACCAACAATTTTAAGTGGAATTATTATAGCGATTCAAACATTACTTATGCAATTAACTCCGCAAATACCTACTATTGTGGATAATTTATTTAATGGTATTATACAAATAGTTAATCAACTATCTGCAGCATTGCCAACTTTAATACCCCAGCTTGTAAATGCAATTATGACGCTTATACCTGCGATTTTAGAACATGCACCAGAAATTTTACAAGCAGGTTCTCAATTGTTGTTGAGTTTAGCTGATGGAATTTTAAATGCTATACCTGTATTAATAGAAAAATTACCTCAAGTTTTAGAAACGTTACTTACTTATATTTTATCTTATGCCCCACAAATGCTATCTATGGGTATTCAACTTATTGCCAAACTTGCAGTTGGTTTAATAAAGGCTATACCACAATTAGTGGCTAAAATACCACAAATAATAACAGCAATAGTTAATGGATTAAAAAACGGAGTAAGTAATGTGGCTAATGTTGGCAAGGATTTAATTAAAGGATTATGGAATGGTATTAATGACATGGTTGGATGGATAGGTAAAAAGATAAAAGGTTTTGGTAAATCTGTATTAAACGGATTAAAGAGTTTCTTTGGAATTCACTCTCCATCAACTGAATTTGCTTGGATAGGTAAGATGAATATTCTTGGTTTAGAAGAAGGCATGGAAGATAATATTCCTGATTTGAACAAGACTATTGATAGAACTATTACTTATGAAGCAACAGGTTTAGATTATTTAGCTAATGGTTTTGATAATTATTCTGGAACTATCTCTAATGGTGTATTAGCAAATGCTAATTATAAACAACCAATTTATGTAACTGTGAATGCAGATATGGATGTAAATAAATTTGGAAAGGCCTTTGTAAGGGACATTAAAACTTTCTCTGGTGGTACTAAAAACTCATACAACTATGGTGGTGGTAAATAATGTTTAAAATTTATATTGATGATATAGAAGTAAAATGTGATAATCAATTTGATATAGAAGAAGAGTTTATGAATCCATCATCAATAATTCTTACAAATGTTTATCCAGCAAGTTGGTCTGTTGATGATTTATTAAATAACTACTATTTTCCAGAAGATTATACCAAATGTAAAATTTACAAAGATGATGGTTTATATTTTGTTGGAATAGTCAAAAATAGCGCTGACATGGAACTTAACCCTTTAAAACCGCATTATTGTAGTTTGCAAATATTGGACCCGTCTACATTACTTAGTGAAGGTACTACACTTGATTATGTAATCGCAAATAAAACTGTTACAGAAGCTATAAATCAAGTTATTTCGAGTATATCAGATTATGGCTTTGTTGCTGGTAACATTCAGATACCTGAGCAATATGATACGTTAATAGGGGCTTATTCTACTTTGGATAAAGCTCCTTTTGATGTGTTTCAATATTTAAGCCAAATTTCTCTAACTAGATGGGGTACTCGTATGGTAGATGAGGATACTACAGCTATTGATTTCTTTAGCCCTGAACTTTTAGAAAGTCAAGGAACTATTGAATTAACAAAAGATTATTGCTCACAAAATCATATCGATAGCATTACTTATGATTATTCAACCGACGATTATAGAAATAAGCAGATTATAACATCAGATGAAGTATTTGGAAATATTGAGCAATCTCAAACGATTCTTTCGAACGGCTATGATACTTCATTTACTACTGAACAAAAAATAGGGAAAATCAGTTCTATAAAAGTTAATAATGTAGAAAAAACATTTGCAACAAGCGATGAACAAAACTTAGGAATAACTGCAGATTTCTACTATACAGTTTCAGATAGTAAATTTGATTCATCCTCTACTTATTCAGCAGGTACTGAAATAGAAATTAATTATATTCCGATCGTACAAGGCAGAGAAGTATCTTATAATACTCCAGAAATAAACCGTATCAATGATAATCTAGGGAGAAATGGAACTATTTCTCAATATGAAAATAGAACTGATGTTACAAGCTCAAAAGAATTACAGCTGGTAGGGCAGTCTTATATAAAATTTAAGGGAGTACCTGAAATAACACTTACAATAAATTCTAGAAACGACTTTTTAATACTTGGAGGTAAATACAATTTTAGCGGGCCATTAAATCAGTTAAATGGTGATTATTTGGTTAAAACAAAGAAAACAACCGTAACTCAAAGTGATGAATATAATTGGTTTGTTTATGAATATGAATTGACTAATTCATTTGATGTTGAAAATGAGTTAAATTATTTTGACAATCAGCGTTCCAAATCAAACGGAAATATCTCTCAAGGTGAGTATATAGCTCGTAACGTAGATATTGAAAATACAGCTAATATCATATTCAGTAACTTGCAAATAACAGAGTTAGAAATAACTGGAGATAACACATTAGAATCAGGCTTAGAAATGCCTTTAGTAAGTTAGGAGGGTAACTATGACAGATGAATTTAAACAAACCTTACTTGATTATTTAACAGGGAAGTTACCTAATTCCGGAGGAACAGAAGGAATTGTTATAAAGGATAAAAATGAAATAAATTTTGATTTGGAGAATACAATAAGACAGTATTATGATGATTTTGATTCATATAATTTGAATTATATTTTGACTCGTGGAGACTATCTATTGTTATTCATTAATACTTACAAAACAGAAAATTTTATTTCAAAATGGTTAAGCTCATTCATTATCGTTTTAAACAAAAATTATGAATTTATTAAATTGATTGATTCCTATGATAGTGGCTCCAAATTTATGATTTTTTCAGTAACAAATAGTAATGACAGTGGTGAAGGTAATATATATATAATTGAAAACGAGCTGGATAGTAATACTAATTCTATAATTAGACGCAGAATATCAATTATTAATGATTTTACTTTAACTGATTTCAGAGTGAGATTATTAGCGTCGTTTAATATTCCTAAATATGATAATCACATTGTCACGATCAATGAATTATTTAAATCTAATGACTCTTCTAAATATTTTATGCTCTATAGTTATAGCGAAGGAGCAAGTTCTTCAGGAGAAAATATTGATTTTGGTGGAGCATTAGAATTTATTAATAATGTAGGTACTGAAAACGAATGGAATTGGTATCCGTACAATGGCTCGAAAAACATAAATTGGTACGGATATCAAACAGGGATACCAAGTTGGAATAATGATGGATTAGAATTTAAAATTATTTGTGATTACGCGTCACAGAATTATAATAATAATTCTATCAAATTTTTGATTTTGACGAATGGTGAAAACGAATGTGTTGAAGATAATGAGTTATCGTTACCAAATACAGTAAGTAACATAGGTCAAATGATTGGAAATGTAGTTATTAATAATATTTTTTATGCAAATTGTGTTAGTACAGCATCATGGTTGCAAACAACGAGAGCAGTTTTAAAATATAATTTAGATACATCTGAGTGTGAAACTTTGTATTATAAAGACGATTATTATGAGAGAGAAGAAAATGGCTATCGTTATTACGATTCCGATAATATAAAAATATTTTCATTAAATAATATATTCTATTTTTTTAGAAATTATACTCAGGCAAGAACAAATTTGAATAACTACAGTGTTGAATATGAATCATCCATTTTATATTTAAATTATTATTTGAATAATTTAGATTATTTAAAAGAGGAAATGATAAAAGATATTACAACTCTTACAAATTATAATTATGATTTAAATACATATTTTGTTTATAATTTGTATTCGATTGACTGCTTGTTTTCAAACTTTGTTTTAAAAATAAATCACACATATAATCAGAATTATTACAACGGAGAGCCTTACGTAAATGATAATGCTTTAATACCAAATAGTGCAGAATTGTACTCAGATAGTGAACTTATATTTGCACGTAATCTCTACAATAAGACAATAAACAATAACGTCACAGTATCTACAGTAGAAGTGCCAAACAATTATTTAAATGATGTAGATATAACAAGCAAAAATCTATTATCAGAAACAAATTTAACAATGATAGCAGATACAAATGTTATGCAAAAAAATGTGTATGAAACTTTGTTTTTGAATTTTATAAATGCAATTCTTGTTGCAGATAAAAACACAACAACACAAATTTTGAATCAGCAAGCAAGCACATTCATAAATTCAGCAATCAATAGTAATGATGGATATAATAAGGCACAAATTTATCCAAAAATAAGACTTACGTATCAAGATTTTTCGACAAAAGAAATATCGTTTGAATACCAAAATCAACAAGAAACTTCAACAAATATTGTATTTTCTGTATATGTAGATAAGCTCATACAATATGCAGAAATTATGTCAAATGATCAAACTACAATATATCAGACAATTGATTTATCTAGTTTAGAACTGAATAAGTATTATGTTGTTAGTCAAAAATTGGAGGTGGTTTAAATGGCACAGATTACTTATGAAAATAAAGAAAATGTAAACTCTTCAACATTACCCGACATAAACAAAATTAATGATAGTGATATGAACATGATCAAAAGTGTAGTGAATGCTAATGCGGTTTTAAATAACTTGTCAGAAATAGGATTGAGTGAATTTACTACATTAGATGCAATTGTGACAGCTGTTCCAAATGGAAAAACATTACAATTGTATTTATCAGACGACAATGCATCTACTTTGTATGGGACATCAGGAGGAACAGGCAATTTACCAACAAACATCGCTGGTTTATTAACTGTCGAAAGGCGTTCTGAAAATGATTTCGCATTTATAAAGTATCAAACTACAGAATCAATTGGATATCCTGACAATAATCCCGATGGTGGAGTATATTATACTACTAAACTTAATGTATACCGTGATTGGATTAAATCAGGAACAGCTGAACAAGTTTTATGGAGCAATCCAGATCCTTCTAATGTTGTCAATGCGGATTATGTGATTGACCTATCGAGTAGTGATTATGATGAATTAAGGTGGATATTCACTTATTCTAATACGACAAGCAACCAATTTTCTGTAAACTGTCTAAAAGGAATGAATGTTATGGCGACGACAATCGGTTATGCTAACGCCAGTCTAATGCGTAGAATCATTGATTATGTAAGTCCTACCCAATATAAATGTAGAGTTGCGATGTTTAATGATACCGAGGCTCCTGGAAATGTGATTCCTATAACAGTGATAGGGATAAAGAGATAATGACTGATTTACTAGAAATTATCAAAAATATATCTTCAATTTTAGCGGTTGTTGGCATTTTTGTGGAAATTGTTCCAGTAAAGTTCAATCCGATCAGTTCCTTATTGAAATGGATCGGGAAAAATTTAAATGGAGATTTAATTAATCGGGTGGAAAAACTTGAAGAAAAGGTTGACGAAAACGAAAAGGGTAGAATAAGACATGAAATATACACATTTGCTAATAATTTGCGAAACAGTAAGAGAGAATATACAGCAGATGAATTTCAACACATTTTTGAGATTAACGAAAAATACAAAAATCTCGGTGGCAATGGTCAGATTAAAGTAGAAATGAAATATATCCAAGAAAAATATTTCGAATTAGGAGGTAGATAATATGGATTTAAATTTTTTATTAGAATATGTAAATGTAATTATTTTAGGAATTTGTTTATGTGTTGGATACATTATTAAAAACGCAATTACTACAGACAAAATTAATAAATATATCCCTTTAATTGTTGGTTGTTTAGGATTAATTCTAGCAATTGTATCTGATATCAATCATATTACTTTAAATACAGTTTTAACTGGCTTATTAAGTGGGTTAGCTAGTACAGGATTATATGAAGCATTTAAGAATTTGTTTATGAAAGAGGGAGAATAGTAATGAATGATAGGGCTAAATTTCTAGAAACTAATGATGAACAAAGAGATAGAATTAATAAAGTTAGAAATTTATTTTCCGAAATATATAACGAAATAGAATTTTTATGTAAACCAAGTAGAGAAACAAGTTTAGTATTTACAAAATTAGAAGAAGTTCAATTTTGGGCTATAAAAGGCATTACAAGAGAGAAAGAGGGTGAATAATATATGAAATATAGACAAATGTTAGTTGATGAATCTAAGTGGAATATTAAATGTCCATATGAAATGAAACCAGAATATATTACAGTACATAATTCTGCAAATGACGCATCAGCTGAGAATGAAGTGAAATATATGATCTCAAATGATAATGAAGTATCATTTCAATATGCAGTTGATGATCAAGAAGCAGTTCAGGGTATTTTGACAAATAGAAATAGCTGGAATGCTGGAGATGGAGTCAACGGTACTGGAAACAGAAAATCTATTGCAGTTGAAATTTGTTATTCTAAATCGGGTGGAGATCGTTTTATTCAAGCTGAGAAAAATACTGCACAGGTTGTCGCAGACTTGCTACATGGTTGGGATTTGTCATTAGACAGAGTTAAAAAACATCAAGATTGGAACGGAAAATATTGTCCACATCGTACATTAGATATGGGCTGGGATAGATTCCTCAAAATGGTATCAGATGCTTATTACGGAACGGAATCAGAGCCTGTTGTAAAAGAGGCTGACCAAGTTCTGCACGTTGGCTCTAAAGTACGTTTTAACGGAGTATTTAGAGCAAATGAGGTTATCGCACCAAACGGAAAATATCCAAATGGGGCAGTAGGTTGCTACGATTTATGTTATGGTAGCCCTGTAGGCAAAGACGATTATATCCCTTGCGGACCTTTAGCAAAATGTAATGCAGATGGTAGTAATGCAAATTATAATGCAGTAATCTATCCAAATGACTATTTCAAGTGTGATAAGACATTTACAGTCATCGGTGTTGAAACACCAACTTCACAGACTAAAAATGGAGTTGCAATTTTGGAAGCAGACGGAGTACGATTCAGATGCGATTGTGGGCCATTATATGAGGTAAGCGATAATTAAAAAGCCAGTCTTCGGACTGGTCTTTTTTTGTTATACTGTAATAAAGGAGCAAATAAATGAAAGTAGTAATCAAAGACAAAACATATACAAGAGGAGATATCATAAGAATGATAAGAGAGTGGAACGATCAGACACAAAAGGAATTTGCAAAAGAAATAGGGAAAAGCACGATCAGTATACAAAAATATGAAGCAGATGAAGTGAATTATGGTATACAAGTAT
>OGRO01000459.1_pt1 | contig 39441 bp, 29 predicted proteins | sample 1553451 | NCBI WGS metagenome assembly OGRO01 (sample SAMEA2580021, study PRJEB22360) | human gut metagenome | reverse complement strand
ATCCAAAGAGGCGCCTAGCCTGCCCATTAAGGCGCCTTCCTGTGAGGCCAAACGGCCCGCGCCAAAGGCGCAGGATAGATCCACGCAGCGGTGTGAAAAACTATGTGAGGCTATCTGTCTTCCACCTGTCATCCCGACCGAAGTGGAGGGAAGACCGGTAAACCGTGGGTGAGGGAAAAGCAAAAAAAGGAAGCACCAAGGTGCGGTTTGAGTGAGGGCGCATGCGTGCCTATTGCGGCAGTGCAATTAAAGATCGAGGGCTTCGCTCGGGATGACGAAACGGGGAAGGAATAGTACCACATAGAGGGCATTTTTTCCTTTGATAAGTACGCGAAAAGCGCGCCTTTGGGAAGAGGTGCGCTTTTCGTGTGCTTATATTATTTTCTTTAAGTAGCGCGGATGAGGTGATTATTTCTTTTCTAACAGGAAATCTATGATGTTTTTGCAGCGGATGCCATTAAAATCAGAAAAAATCGTATGATCCATGGTCAGGATGAACTTTTCATAATTGTCGGAAATGGCTTCGAGAGGAGCCAACTCGCGGCGTCTCGTATTTTCATCCATGATAGAAGCCGAGACCTGGATATATTTTTTCTCATCTGTTTTTTCTGCAATGAAGTCGATTTCCAAAGTCCCCAGTTTTCCGATACTTACCTGGTAGCCTCGGCGGAGGAGTTCAAGGTAGACAAGGTTTTCGAGAATGTGCCCATAGTCTGTGTTTCGGAAACCGAGTAGTGCATTTCTAAGGCCTATATCTGCGATGTAGTATTTTTCCTGCGTTTTGAGATGCAGTTTTCCTTTGATGTCATAGCGGCTGATTTTGTGAAAGATGAAAGCACTTTGCAACATATGCACATAGTTGTCTATGGTGAAGGTACTGGTCTTGCGTCCCACGCTGGTCAGATAGCCACTGATTTTTGGAGAGGAAACTGGATTTCCCACGTTGTCAGCAAGGAAATGCACCAGAGCGTCCAAGAGGGCTGGATCGCGGACCGCGTTTCTTTGCACGATGTCTTTCATGAGGACGGTGTTATAGATACCCGAGAGGAAGAGACGGATGGCGTCATTTTCCTGCGGAAGGAGGGGGATGATCGGGAGACCGCCGTACTTCAGGTATTGCTGAAAGGCTAAGTCTTTGTTTTCTGCTTTCGGCGCTGGAAGGAACTGAAGGTATTCCTGGAAGGAAAGCGGGAGAACTTGAATCTCTACGTACCTGCCAGAAAGGAGTGTTGATATCTCGGAGGATAACAGGCTGGCATTGGAGCCGGTCAGATAGATGTCAGAGTTGCCTTCCATGAAGAGGGAATTCACGGCTTTTTCCCAGTGTTCCACCTGTTGCACTTCATCGAGCATCAGGTACACATGAGACTTTCCCGTCATGCGGTTTTTGATCCACGTGTAGAGCGCGTGGTAGTCCCGGATCTGGTCGAATTCCATGGATTCGAAATTCATTTGGATCAGCTGGTCTTTGTGAATTCCTTGGGAGAGGAGGTCTTCTGCAAAGAGTTTGAGCAAGGTGGATTTGCCGCTGCGCCGCATGCCTGTAATGACTTTGATGAGTGGCTGGTCTTGAAAGGCTTTTAATTGATTCAGATAAGTTTCTCGTTGTATCATATGTATCACCTTTACTAAGTATACTTATAAAAGTAGCATTTGACAAATAGTTTTACAGGTATATTTAAAAAACTTTACAAAAACAAATGGCTTTTGAGGTATACTTTGAAATTTAATCAGCGTTTTCCTAGGTAAGTATGCAAAAGCGGGGTTAGCCCTGGGGACGTGCTGCCACTTGATTGTGAATGAAAGCTATGCTCGAATGAGGAATCAGGAATGAAGGTGTCGGCTTCGCCGCCTTTTTAGAAGAGGGTATTCTCGTATCGTAGCCTTCCCCTCTAGGGGAAGGTGCCCCGCAGGGGCGGATTGGGCAGACATGGTATGAAAGACAGTTGAGATAAAGTATTCCGGCTACTAGTCACTAGTCACTTCTACGATACGAGTAGGCCCTTGGAGAAGGGCCGCGCCGAAGGCGCAGGATAGAGTGCCTCGGAGAGGCACAACTCTACGCAGCGGTATGAAAGAGGATGCGAGACATCCGTCTTTCTTGCGTGTCATGAGGGCCGAAGTGGAGGGATCCTTCTTGCAGACCGGTAAATCGTGAGTGAGAGAAAGGCGAAAAAGGAAGCACCAAGGTGTCGTTTGAGTGAGAGCGCATGCGTGCATATGGCGGCAGTGCAATAAAGACCCTCGACTACGCTCGGGATGACGATACGGACGGGAGGATTGTCTCGCATGCATGCGGATCCCGCATAGATATATAGAAATTTGACAATATAATCGGGGGGGGTACACTGTCGGTAGGAGTATCTAATGGTTGTGATAGAGAGTTGTCATCTATTTCTTTTTATTTTTCTGAGAGAGGAGAATATAATATGAAGAAACAAACGAAGAAACTCATTGCGGCTGGGATTTTGATGTTGGTTAGTACTGGTACTTTTATCACAGCGTCAGCTAATTATGCAGTGGGAGATAGTTCGAGCGATGATATTAACATTGATGGCTCTTACGATGTGGGAATCTATAATGCATGGAATAAAACCCAGACATTCGATGGTAAGACTATAATCATAAATACAACGCCAGGCGGTGGTTGGAGATCTGGTAATGTTGGTGTATGGGCTTCAGCTTCTTCTGCAGGTAGATCAATTATCAATCTTGGGGGTTCTAGTACTGACACAATTAAAATTAATGTAGTGGATCCCACGAATAAAAAAGATATTGCAGTGGGGATTTGGGCTAGTGGACCAGATAAGCCAAATGCTATTGGAAATGGTGGCTTAATAAAAATTGAAGGTAAAAATTTATCGGTAACAGGGAATAGTGAAACCGGTACAATTTATGGTATTTATGCACAAAATAAAAGTACTGTTGCTGGTGGTGAAAAAGCGGAGATTGATATCAATACCGATAATACATACATTAATGTTACGGCCAACGGTAAAGACAATGCGCATGGAATAGTTGCCATGTCACAAGGCATTATCAATATTAAGAGCAATTTGGAAGTTCATGCCGAAAATGTAATTACCGCCCGTGGCAATGCGACTGTCAATATAAATACAGAGGGAAATCATACTACGAAGTTATATGGTGATTTAAACTTTAACTATGATGAGAAGACATCTGGTACAGTAGTGGATGCAGATGTGGATATCAGACTGAATGGTGCGGAATCCGTATGGGAAGGAAATACCAAAGTCACATACGATCTTGATAAAAAGTCGTATAACGATATTGTTGGTGATGGGAAATTAACGGTAGATAGTGTAAAGCTGTCACTGTCTAATGGTGCTGTATGGACGCCAACCGCGATTGAAAACTCGGATATTAATGAAAAATCAGGCACCCAGTATACCAATCTGAATAAGTTGTCTTTGGAGAATGGTGTGATTAACCTTGATAGCAGCAAGTTGAAGGAAAATTTTATCCCTCAAATTGACAAAGTTGAAGGTGCTGGTACAATCGCTACTAACAGTCTCGATAACCAAGTCAAGGTTAAAGACGCAACTGGCTCCGATATCACTGTCAAAGGGACTGGCAATATCGCGGATCTGATCGCAAGCGATAGCGCGAACGCGCAGAAACTGGCGAATACTGCGGTGGGGGCAGACAATAAAACCATTGCGAAGAATATCAAAGCGAGTGCGGCTACGATCGCAGGGGAGTATTCCGCACAGGTGGATGAAAACGGCAAGGTCTTCAATGAAGTGAAATCCCAGAACCAGACGAACCTTTCCATCAGCAAGCTCGGTGCGCTTTCTCTCATGACCTGGCGTCAGGAAAACAATGATATGAACAAGCGTCTTGGCGAGATCCGTGACAGCCAGGGCGAGCAGGGCATCTGGGCACGCATGAGCCGCGGCGAAGCGAAGTACGGCTCGCAGGGCGTGAAGAACCAGTACAATTACTATCAGCTGGGCTATGACCACAAGATCGCGGATGACTGGATCCTGGGCGGTGCTTTCACCTATACCGATGGCGAAAACAATCTCGTCGGCGGCAGCGGTACGAATAAGAATACGGGTTTTGCAGTGTATGGCAGCAACCTGCGCGATGATGGTAGCTTCATCGATCTCATCGCCAAGTATGCTCACATGAAGAATGATTTCGATACCATCGGTGGCGTCGGTATCGGCGAGTACAGCACGAATGGGTATGCGCTGTCTGCGGAATATGGTAAGCGTTTCCAGCAGGATGGCTTCTGGATCGAACCGCAGGCTGAGCTGACCTATGGCAAGGTCTCTTCGGCAGATTTCACCACCTCGGAAGGGGCGAAGGTTCATCAGGACAGTCTGGACAGCCTTGTCGGCCGTCTCGGATTCTCGCTGGGCAAGGATGTCAAAGCGGGCAATGTCTATGTCCGCGCGTCCTACCTCTACGATTTCAAGGGCGATGTGGCTATGCGCATGAGCAATGGCGTGGCTTCTGATACCTATGATCAGGATCTCGGCGGCAGCTGGTGGGAATTCGGAGTCGGTACGAATCTGAATTTCGGTAAGGATATGCATTTCTACTTCGATGTGGAAAGAACGGAAGGCGGAAAGGTCGATACCCCGTGGCAGTGGAATGCGGGTGTGCGTCTTTCTTTCTAATGAAATAGGTGATGGTATGGTGGTCTCTCCCTCCAAGCCTTGCATGTGATCATGATCTTTCTAAAAAAGCATCAGCCTTTATGGCTGGTGCTTTTTCTGTGATCGGTTGATGCCCTCCCGTTTCGTTCTTGCCGTGGGATTTCATCCGTGTTTCTCTAGCTTTTTCATCCATTGTTGTATACAATAAAAGCAGTGAATGCCACTGCATTTCTAGGGAAACGCTGATTAAATCGCAGAGTCAGATTCTACAAGAATTTTTATACATGACTTCGTCCTAGCCTTCCTTAAATAGCTCGCTATTCGCGTCAGGCTATTCCTCGTCATGTATAAAAATTCAAGAGTAAAATTTGACAACGATTTCATCCGTGTTTCCCTAGGCGCGGCATTTTGATTTTATGATAAAAAGTCCGATCGTAGGAGTGATAGTATGACAAACAGGCACTGGCTGAAGCGCGAGGTGCCCGCATGGGTGAAAGAGAAGCTCATCAGTGAAGAAGAGGGGAAGGCGTTGCTGGCTCGGTACCGGAAGGGGAAACCGGAGCCGTACAAGGAGGCCTTCTTTGTGATGGCGCTGGTCTGCCTTTTAGGCGGACTGGGATTTCTGGGAGCAGGGCTGTGGAATGGACTCACGCAGGATGAGCGGTTTCTGCTGGCACTCGTTCCTTTGCTGGTCTCGCTTCTCTTCGTGGCCACCATGGTGCTGCTGGATCGGAGGATCCCGGATGATCCGGTCGCAGTGAAAGGGACAGCGATGCCCTTTGGCGCATCGGGGGTGCTCGATGAGGTGTCAGACTCGGCAGGGAGTCTGGAAAGGGCGCAGCGCATCGGCAAAAAGGCGCAGCTCTGGGGAGCGCTCATGGAAGAGGAGCGTCTGGTACCGGCGAAGACGTGGCATCACCGTATACCTGTATTCCTGCGTGAGTCGGCGGCTGCCTTCCACGGTGTGAGTATTCTTGCTGCGTTCTGGATGGTGGCGGAGTCCTTCAAGCTGACGGATGATCTCTATGTGGGGCTTTCGCTTTGCGGTTTTCTGCTTCTGGTGCTGACGCTCGTGACGAGCTCGGCGGCGTCCGGCATCCTGTACATGGCGGTGTCCGTGGGGATCTTCTATACGGCGCCGGTGCGCGGCTGGCCTGAGTTTCTTTCGTGGTTTTACATGCTGACGGCGCTGGGGATGCTGGCGCATCTGCTGCGGGAGCGTCGTGACCGCGCGGTCGTGTGCTTCTCCTGGGTCTGGGCGGTCGGCATTCTCCTTTTGATTTTCTGGTCGGCGGGAAATATGCTGTGGCAGACGCTTTTCTTCTCGCTCGCAGCGTCGCTCACATGGATGGCGGGAGGCGCTTTTCGCTCATATGGCGTGGGCGCGGCCGCGCTACGCTTCTTCGGTGGTATCGCGGTCTTCGCGGTGCTGCTCGAAGGCTCGTATGGGGCGGTCTGGGCGGATGTGTCGGGGAGCTACGCGTTGTGGATCCTTTTCCTGCTTTTCCTCGCTGCGGATGCGGTGCTTATCGTGCGTATGGCGGTCAAGAAGGAATGGCTCTCGATCCTCGCGGGGCTTACGCCTTTCATCATGGCGGTCTCGGCGATGATCGCGATCTTTGAATCCTCCGGCGCGCTCTCTGCGACGGTGGTCTCTATTTTCTGTGCGATCCTTTCGGTCGCTGTCATTGCCCGCGGCGTGCAGATGGATCGTCCGATGCAGTGCTGGGGCGGTGTCGCGCTTCTGGCGGCGGGCGGCGTGATCCGCGTGATGGACTCCGCGCTTTCGCTTTCGCAGCGCGGGCTCTTTTTCCTGATGGTAGGACTGCTCTCCGGCGTGGTCTGCTTCCTGTTGTACCTGCCTGCGAAGAAGAAACGAAAAGCGGTTCCCGCAGAGGAAGGAAAGGAGGATGACCATGCTGAGTAAGAAGATGTCTCTCATTCTCCTCGCGGCGGCGGCAGTCGTCGAGCTGACGAGCCTTGTCTGGATTCGTGGTGAATATCGCAGTACGATGATCGATGGAGCCGAGTATCAAGTGCCTGCGGCGATCGATTTCAGGGGGGATTTCTATGAAAGAAATTATCTTCCCGTGACAGTGCCTCTCACTGAAGCTCCATGGCACGGGCAGCAGGCACCGGAGAAGGGAGAGGAGATCTACCTCGCGCTCACCAGAAATGCCGATGGCATGATGGAGATCACCGGGGCGCAGGATACTCGTCCCGGTGGGGACTACCTCATCACCCGCGTGCTGTCGTACATCGACGGCATGGTGCATTTCCGTTTCCCTGTCGACCGGATGTACATGTCGCCCGAGCAGCTTGCGAAGCTCTCGATCGTCGAGCTCTCCGAACGCGTGCAGGTGAAGAATGAGCAAAAGAAGACCACGGAGACGCATATGAAAAATGAACTCTCGGCACTGATCCATATCAAGGACGGCCGCTGCACCATCGCGAAAGTCCTCGCTAATGGTTCGCCCGTCGAGCAGACCTTCACCACGGTCGGGAAAAATATCAATGTGACCTATGCGAAAAGCGCTAAAGAAAGAGATCAGTATAGTACGAGGATCAATAAAGAAGAGAAACCGGAGTGAGACTAGGAGACGTCAGACTTTAGATTCATGCTTTCTGACTTGGCGGGCGCTCGGTCTACCGTCTTCTCGTCTTTGAGTCTCATTTACAATCATTACCAAGGAGGTCATCTATGTACATCATCCTTATGCGTCACGGCGAGGCAGAGCCGGAGACAGAAGATATCGCTAATAAAAGTCGTTCCCTGACGCCGAAGGGTATGCGTCAGGCACGAAAAAGCGCGCGCATCCTCAGCAAATTTCTGAAGGACAATCCCATCCGTATCTTTACCAGCCCCTACCAGCGCACGCGCCAGACGGCGGGTATCCTTGCGGAAGAGTGCTTTGCCGAGGAGATCCATACCGCCGAAGAGCTCCTCTCCTCGAACTGGCAGATGGTGCTGAATCATCTGATCTCCGACGGCAGTCCCATCGCGCTCGTATCCCACCATCCCTTTCTGCAGTCCTACCTGCTCTCCTCCTGTAGTGCGGCAGTGAAATTTGACCTTGCCGGTATCGCTGTCATCGATTACGATCTCCGCTGGCGGCAGGGGAAACTCGTCGGCTACTTTACACCGTCGCTGAAACTGATGAAGAAAGAGTGACTGGTGACTAGTGACTAGTGACTAGTGACTAGTGACTAGTGACTAGTGGCTGGTGGCTGGTGACTAGTGGCTAGGGAGTAGGGATTCGGGATTCGGATATTCCTCCCATCTGAGTAGCCCCCTTCTCAAAGGGTCAATGCTATTAAGGAAATTGTTAACACCGTAACGACTTGCTTCCCCCTTCGGGGGAAGTGCCGAAAGCAATAGGGGCTTGCTAGCGGTATCCCGCTCCATGTTGAATAGTCTGATGCTATCGATATTCCAACATTTTCAAGCAATACCGCTACGTAGCCCCCTCATCTCACTTTGCTCGAAATGGCGTCTCACTGGATTTTCGCGTCGCTTCACTCCTAAAAATCCAGTTCGCTTGCACAAGCCCTTTGGGCAGCTCCCCCGATGGGGAGCCAAGGATGATCTGCCGCTTAACTTAATAGCATTACTCCCTCGCGTAGGCCCTTCTCCAAGGGCGAACGCGGCTGATGATAGCCGCATATGGCAGGTAAGCGGACTAGGGAAACGCTGATTAAATCGCAGAGTCAGCTTCTATAAGAATTTTTATGCATAGCTTCGTCATAGCCTTCCTTAAATAGCTCGCTATTCGCGTCAGGTTATTCCTTGCTATGCATAAAAATTCAAGAGTAAAATCTGACAACGATTTAATCAGTGTTTCCCTAGCATGACAACGGAGCAGGATATATCCCACATAGCGGCATGAAAAACGATGTGAGCTGATCCACTGACTGCTGACTGCTGACTGCCCACCGCCAATAACTATTTCAAAAGGAGGTACCTATGAAAAAACTACTCACCATCGCAGGCTCCGACTCCTCCGGCGGAGCCGGTATTCAAGCAGACCTGAAGACCTTTGCCGCCCTCGGCACCTATGGCATGAGCTGCATCTGCGCCCTGACAGCGCAGAATACGAAGGGTGTCAGCATGGTCGTGAATACTCCGATTTCCTTGGTCAAAGCCCAGCTCGAAGCCATCTACGACGACGTAGCACCTGACGCCGTCAAGACAGGCATGCTCGGGACAGCTGCCATCGTGAATACGGTTTCTGATTTCCTTGGAAATCACCGAAGCGCACCTCTCATCGTCGACCCTGTCATGGTCGCCACCAGCGGAGACAAACTGCTCGAGGATGATGCCATCGCACTCTATAAAGAAAAGCTCATCCCCCTGGCGGCACTCATCACGCCGAACATCCCCGAAGCCGAGGTCCTCTCCGGCATATCCATCACGAGCGAGCAGGACCGCCGAAAAGCGGCTGAAATACTTATGACCTTCGGGTGCGAAGCCGTCCTCATCAAGGGCGGACATCACATCATGGACGCCGATGACCTTCTCTATGACGGCAAAGACTTCATCGCCTACCCCGGAGAGCGCATAGACACGAAAAATACCCACGGTACAGGCTGCACACTTTCAAGCGCCATCGCGGCAAGCCTCGCCAAAGGACTTCCACTCGAAGGTGCAATAGAGGCCGCCAAGGACTACCTCACCGGCGCCATCGCGCGTGCGAAGACAGACTCCGTCGGTCACGGCCGTGGTCCCGTCCATCATTTCTGGTTTTATGGAGATACATGGGGGAGAATGAAATGAGCTATCCCTTCTTTGCCTACATGTCGCGCCTGAAATACATCGCTCGCTGGGGTCTCATGCGCAGCACCATCCCCGAGAATGACGCCGAGCACACTCTCCAGACTGCCATGATCGCCCACGCCCTCGCCCTCATCCGGCAAGACATCTTCCATGAGTGGGCAGATCCCGAGCACTGCGCCATGCTCGCCCTCTACCATGATGCCAGCGAAGTCTTCACCGGCGACCTCCCGACACCTGTGAAATACTTCACCCCCGGCCTCCACGAAAAGTATGAGGAGATCGAGACAGAAGCCAGGAAGAAACTCCTCGCGACCCTCCCCGAAGAACTGCAGGAAAGCTACGCATCCTACCTCGTCACCCTCGAGCAGGATCCCCTCTGGCCCCTCGCCAAAGCCGCCGATACCCTCTCCGCCTTTCTCAAATGCGCCGAAGAAGTCCGCGATGGAAATCCGGAATTTCAAGAAGCCTATCGCACGACACGAAAAAAACTCGAAGACCTTCATATGAAAGAAGTCGACTGGTTCCTCGCTCGTTTCGCCAAGAGCTTCGAGAAGACGCTGGATCAACTGAATCAGAATCAGTAAGAGCAGCCCCTTGCGGGCGGCTCTTTTTTGTTGTGGCAGATTGAGAGACGATAGACTTGGAGACTGCGGGGGCGTATGAGAGACATCAGATGTCAGAGGTCAGACTGAGAGAGGACACGTTGGTGTGAAATCTGAAGTCTGAAGTCTTTACTTTTAATGTTTCCCTGTCTCTGCGTCTGACGTCTTCAAGTCTCTTTGTCTCAAGGTCTCCGCACTCTCAAACATGCGTTATTGTTATGGATGTATCGATTTCTATAGAAATTTGTAAAAATATGCTTTAACACTTTACTAACGGGGGGGTAATGGTATCCTAATGGCATGAAAGGGAGTTTATTTTTACTTTTATCATGGTAATATCCGGGAGGGATAGGTATGAAGAAAGAAACAAAGAAACTCATTGCCGTTGGTATCGTGATGGCGCTTAGCTGCGGCGCTTGGGGAAGCGTGTCAGCGCAGGACTGCATTCAGGTTACTCAGGAATCTGAATCTAAAACGATTACTGGAAGTAATATAATATTTGATAAGAAAACGGTAACTGTTCCAGATCGTAGTATTATGACGTCTATCTATATAAAAAATGGGACAGTGAGTGTCACTGCTGATGACGCGATTCAGTTTAATGGACTGAAAACACCGACATTAAATAATATGGGAACTTCTGATCTTGCAGGGAGTGAATATAATGCTGGCTGGTTGGCGGGCAATGCTACACTGAATTTAAAGGCGAAGGAACTGTATGTAGGCAGTGTGAATGCCGCTAAACAGGGAACTGGTGATGATGGCTTCCAGATGAAGGGAAGTAACAATCATCTGAATATTCTTGCGGATAAGATTGTCTCCTATACTGGGGACAGCTTTATCAATGCGCAGGACGAGACGAAGACAGGAAAATCGATTGTCAATATCGGCACCGCTGAACAAAGAGTGGGATATTTTGAGGCACATACTACTTGGGGCAAGAATGACTACGGCGTAGCCATTCTGCAGGCCAATGAAGGGAATATGGTCAATCTCTATGCGGATAAAGTGCTTTTGGATGGATCTACCAATCCCCTAGGTGGCGTTATCGGTACGGGTAGTTATGGTACTGTCAAAGTGGATGCCAAGGATTTGGAAATTGATGGGAACATCTGCGGTACCTATGGCACAGTAGACTATCCTGGTAGAACAGCTTCTTTGAATATCATGACAGACACCTTACATATGAAAGGCGATGTGAATATTGGTTCTGCTGGTTTAGGCAAAAGCAAGTTCTCTAGAAATACGGAAGTCAATATCACGGCCAACAAATCGGCGGTTATTGATGGAAATATCAATGTAGCAGGGAATAAGGCAGACAATATAAATAATGCTAATGATACCAGCATATTGAACGTGATCTTTAATGGTGACTCCCAAATTACTGGCGATATCAATGTCAAAGGCTCTGATACAGATAAGGATTCGCAGAAGGTTATCGTGAACCTTGGTGGTACGGGGAACATGACGGCATCCAAAGGTGTCTATAATGTTGATAACAATGCCAATGTGAACTTCACCGGCGGGCAGTGGGCGATCAATGAATGGAATACCGCTGACGGAAAAGATGTAGGTAATGCAGCTGTGAAATCCGGGGCTTCTGTCGATGTCAATGGGGCATCTATGACAGTGGGAAAACTGGAAACAGAAGGTACGCTGAATTTGAAGAAATCCAAAGACGGTAATGCGGCTGATATTTCTGCTGAAACGCTGAAAGGTGCAAATGGTATCGTGACAACCGACAGCCTTGAGAATAAGATTCAGGCAGAAACCAGTGAGGCGACTGGTCTGACGGTCAAAGGAAATGGTGATATTGCAGACCAGATCGCTGCGGATGCCTCGAAGGCTAATGTACTGGCGAAGGTGGTCACCAGCGGCAACGGTGCTAATGCGAAGTCCGCAGCCTCTAACCTTGAAGCCGATGCAGGTGTGATCAGCGGTGGTTTCCGTGCTGCAGTGAAAGCAAATGGCGACATCGAAAAGCTCACGGAGTTCGTGAATACATCCAACCAGGCGGTCAGCAGCATGACAAACCTTTCCCTCATGACATGGCGTCAGGAAAACAACGACATGAATAAACGTCTCGGTGAAGTACGCGCGAGCGAAGGCAATCAGGGCATCTGGGCTCGTATGGCGCGCGGCCAGTCTAAGTACGGCGCGCAGGGCATCAAGAACCAGTACAACTACTACCAGCTCGGTTACGACAGCAAGATTTCCGATGACTGGATCTTGGGCGGTGCCTTCACCTATACCGACGGGGACAGCAGCTATATCAATGGCAGCGGCACGAATAAGCACACCGGCTTTGCCGTATACGGCAGCAACCTTCGAGATGACGGCAGCTTCATCGACCTCATTGCGAAGTATGCACACATGAAGAATGACTTCGACGTGAATGGCGGTGTAGGCAGCGGCGACTACAGCACGAATGGCCTCTCCTTCTCCGCGGAATACGGCAAGCGTTTCCAGCAGGAAGGCTACTGGATCGAACCGCAGGCGGAACTGACCTACGGCAGAGTTTCCTCGGCAGACTTCAAGACGAAGAGAGGAGCGAAGGTTCATCAGGACAGCATGGACAGCCTCGTCGGACGTCTCGGCTTCTCGCTCGGCAAGGATATCAAGCAGGGCAATGTATACGTTCGCGCGTCCTACCTCTATGATTTCCAGGGCGACACCTCCGTGACGATGTCTAAGGGCGGAGCAGCGACCTCCTTCAAGACCGACCTCGGCGGCGGCTGGTGGGAATTCGGCGTCGGCACGAACCTTGACCTCGGCCATGATACCCATTTCTATCTGGATGTAGAAACCACCGCAGGCGGCGATGTCGATACGCCGTGGCAGTGGAATGCAGGTGTTCGTTACTCCTTCTAAGAAAAGAGCGGATGCGCCGGCAATCATTGAATAGCAAAAAAGAGCCTACTGAGGATGTTTTCTTCAGTAGGCTTTTTGTATGGAGATTGAGAGACAAGGAGACTGGGAGACAATAGACTGCGAGACTGCGGGGAAGTGGATGGGAGATATCAGACGTCAGAAGTCAGACTGGGAGACTAGGAGACATTAGACTTTGAGACGGTGGCAAACGCGTGGGAGACAGCAGAGGTTTGAGATCAGAAGTCAGACTGAGAGAAGACACATTGGTGCGTAATCTGAAGTCTAAAGTCTAAAGTCTTCAGGTCTTACTGAGCATCAAATGTTTATACTAAGTTTAACAGAATGCGTTGCCTGCAGATGGAAGACGAGGGGAACGGAGTGTTATAATAACAATATACATGAGTAAAAAGCGATTTAAAAGTCTGAAGTCTCCAAGTCTAATGTCTTTTAGTCTCTCGGTTTGACGTTCTGATATCTGACATCTAATGTCTAACATCTCAAATACCAAAGGAGGTAATCATACATGAAAATACTTGTTACCGGCGGAGCCGGATTCATCGGTTCCCACCTGATGCGGACACTCGAAGCAGCAGGCCACGAAGCCATCGCGCTGGACAATCTCTCCACCGGCCTTCGCGAGAACCTGCTCCCGCATATGAAACTCATCGTCATGGATGTCCATGACAAGGCGGTCGAAGACATTTTCCGGAAAGAGCATTTCGACGCTGTCGTACATCTCGCGGCGCAGACCCTCGTCTCCGACTCCATGATCGATCCCGAGCACGATATGCATGAGAACATCGCCGGCACCGTCCGCATCCTTGAATGCTGCCGGAAATACGGCGTCAAGCGCATTATCTTCTCCTCCTCGGCGGCGACCTATGGAGATGTGGCCGATAGCGCTCTCCCGATTTCCGAGACCCTGCCGCAGCAGCCGCTTTCCTTTTACGGCCTCACCAAAAAGACAGCCGAGAATTATCTCGAGCTCTACCGCCTCGCCTACGGCATAGACTATGTCATCCTCCGCTTTGCCAATGTTTACGGCGAACGCCAAGGCGACGGCGGGGAAGGCGGTGTCATCAGCATCTTTGCGAAACGCATCGCCGAAGGGAAAGGCATCACCATTTTCGGCGATGGAAATCAGACCCGCGACTTCGTCTACGCCGGTGATATCGCAGACGGCATCCTTGATGCGCTCACGACCGAAGCGGCCAATACCGCCTACAACCTCAGCACTTCCGAGGAAACCAGCCTGAAAGAACTGGTAGCCATCCTCTCCAAAGTCTCCGGCAAAGAGATCGTCCCCGCCTACGACAAACCCAGAGAGGGCGACATCTACCGTTCCTTCCTGAACAACGCCAAAGCGAAATGTAACCTCCACTGGGAGCCCAAAATCTCCCTCGAAGAAGGACTTCGGCGCACCTACGAAGACTTTGCGAAAAGAGAAGGCAAATAGTAAGCCGTAGCGGTATGAAAGCCCATGTGAGACAGTCCCCCGCGAGTAGGCCCTTGGAGAAGGGCCGCGCCAAAGGCGCAGGATGGATCCTCGAAGCGGTAGGGCGACTTATGAGAAAGTCGTAAAAAAGAGAAAGAAGAATCTGCTGCGCAGATTTGTGCCTCAGTGAGGCACATCCATCCCGGCCTTTGGCCGCCCCCTTCTCTAAGGGGGAACGCGTTTAAGAACTGTCTCATAGGGCAAGAAAACGTCTAGCATGCTAACTGAGTAGGCCCTTGGAGAAGGGCGAACGCGTTTAATTGCGTGGCCACATGACGTCGCAGGAGACGCTCCTCTGGAATTATTGCCTGAAGCGTATTCCTGTGCAGATCTACCGCCAATATGTCATAGAAAGCTACATCGTTGATTTCTTCTGCAGGAAAGCACGGCTCGTCATCGAAGTCGACGGCGCGCAGCATCGCTCTTTGGAAGGCATGAAATACGACGAAAAGCGCAGCAGCCGCATAGAGAAATACGATATCCTCGTCATCCGCTTCTCAAACCTCGACATCGAGCACAACCTCAAAAACGTGGGGCTGTACATAGAAAATATCATTCAGGAACGTTTGCAATCGCTGGAAGCAGAATCCGAACCATAAACCGTAAGACGTAACAAGCGAGCCAGTCTCAATGAACCAGTCCCCTAGAGCCGGCGCGGGATAAGGGCTTCCTTTTTTTGCAGATAAGAAAGAACGCATCACACATATGGAGGATGCGTTCTTTTTGCGTGCAGCTGAAGGGGACGGGAAGCCGGTTTTATAAGAGTGGAAATGAAAACGGACTATTGTCAACGTTGAATAAAGCGAAAAGTTGTTATATGATATGTGTGTTAACTTGGTAAACTTATGGTAATAACAATCGAGGCGATGAAGATGGTCAGAGGAGAAGCAGCTGTGGCTGGCGGAAGCCGGACGAAGGAGATGGTGCTTTTTGGATTGTTTACAGCACTGATCGCGATCGGGGCGTTTATCAAGATCCCGGTGCCGGTGTGTCCGTTTACACTGCAGCTTTTGTTTACGACGCTGGCGGGGCTTATCCTGGGGAGCCGGAACGGGGCTTGTTCGGTGGGGCTGTATGTGCTTCTGGGGCTCGCGGGGGTGCCGGTCTTTACGGAGGGCGGCGGGCCTTCGTATATTTTCCAGCCGACGTTTGGATACCTTATCGGGTTTATCGCGGGGGCATGGCTGACGGGTTGGATCTTCGAGAGGAGCGGAGACTTCTCTTTCGGCAAGACTCTTTTTGCGAATCTTGCGGGGCTCCTGGTGGTGTATCTTTTCGGGATGGTGTATGTGTACATCATCAATAATTTCTATCTAGGGACGCCGATCGGAGTCTGGCCGGTGGTGCTGTACTGCTTCGTGCTGGCGGTGCCGGGGGATATCTGTCTGTGTATTCTGGCTGCGATGCTGGCATCGCGGCTGAAGAGGGCGATCGGAAAATAGCGGAGGGATTCTTTCTGCATTTTCGGACGCCGTGTGAAGGTGAGGTGCATGGGAAGGGAGCAGCGCAGACTGCATGGCTCTCGTCCGATGCCGCACATGACATTTTCTTTCGCACGGGATGATGAATGGCGTTTGGGTACATGGTGAATGGTGAAGGGATAGACCCGTCACGTTTTATATGGAGGAAGGCATAGCAATGAGCAAGGGACTTTTTATCACGGGGACGGATACGGATATCGGAAAGACCTATGTGACGGCGCTTCTGGTAAAGACGATGCGTCAGAATGGGTATGATACGGGCTACTACAAGGCGGCGATCAGCGGGGCACCGACGGTCGCTGCATCGGATGCGGGCTTTGTGAATGAGTTCGCAGGGATCCATGAACCGGAGGATATGCTCTTGTCGTATCTGTATCAGCATGCGGTGTCGCCGCATCTGGCGGCGCGCCTCGAGGGGCATCCGCTGGAGAAGGATGTGATCCTTGCGGCGTGGAAGCGGGTGACGGAGGCGTATCCGTATGTGACGATGGAAGGGTCCGGCGGCATTGTGTGTCCGATTCGCCGCGATGAGAAGGCGGTGTACTATCTGGAGGATATCATTTCTTGGCTGCATTTGCCGGTGCTTGTCATTGCGGATGCGGGACTGGGGACGATCAATCACGTGGTGACGACGTGTGAGTATATAGCCCATAGAAATATTCCGATCCGGGGCATCATCCTGAATAACTGGAAGGGCGGTGTGATGGAAGAGGATAATGTGAAGATGATCGAGGAAATCACGGGGGTCTCTGTCATCGCGAAGGTCGCGAAGGGGGATGAGATCCTCCATTGCGATCCGAAGGTACTGGAAGGATTGTATCAAGAGGTTTGATGGATAGTTTGCGGCAGACAGTGGCAAAGGTGGCATTGTCCAACATGGGTTTTATACCGCTCGTGGGATCCATCCTGCGCCTTTGGCGCGGCACTTCTCTAAGGAAACACTGATTAAATCGTTGTCTGATTTCATTCTTGGATTTTTATGCAGAGCAAGGAATCATCTGACGCGAATAGCGAGCTATTTAAGGAAGAGGATGACGAAGCTATGTATAAAAATCCATATGAAATCCGACTCTGCGATTTAATCAGCGTTTCCCTAAGGGCCTGCTCAGATGGAGGAAAACCCAAAAACTATAAACCATAAAACGTACACACGATTTCCAAACAACCAACAACAAAGTAAAAGGAGAGAAGTCTGATGAGTGAAATCAACTGGGAAGCGGAGGATGCGAAGTATATCTGGCATCCGGCCATGCAGATGAAGGATAATGAGGTATTTCCGCCGGTGGTGATCGACCATGCGAAGGGGTGCTATCTGTATGACACGCATGGCAAGGCGTACCTGGATATCATTTCTTCATGGTGGTGCAATCTTCTGGGGCATGCGAATCCGGAGATCAATGCGGCGCTGAAGCAGCAGGTGGATGAACTGGAGCATGTCATTTTCACAAATTTCACGCACAAGCCGGCGATCGAGCTGGCTCGTGAGCTGTCAGAGCTTTTACCGGCGGGGCTCACGAAGTTCACTTTCCATGATAATGGGTCGTCTGCGGTCGAGGCGGCGCTGAAGATGGCATTCCAGTATCAGTATCAGACGGGACATCCGGAGAGGACGCGCTTCATGTGCCTGCCGGAGTCGTATCACGGGGAGACGATCGGGGCGCTCTCGGTCGGCTCGATGGATCTGTATGCGAAGATCTTCCACCCGATGCTGATGAATAATATTCATTTCAAAGGACTGGACTGTTACCGCTGTCCATACGGCAAGACGAGAGAGACGTGCGGTGTGGAGTGCTTTGCGGACGCGGAGGCGGCCTTTAAGAAATATGGAAAGGAAACCGTGGCGTGCATCGTGGAGCCGATTCTGCAGGGCGCGGCCGGCATGCGTATCTATCCGGCGGAGTATCTGAAGAAACTTCGAAAGCTCTGCGATGAGTACGGCGTGCTCCTGATCGATGATGAGATCGCAGCGGGCTTTGGCCGCACGGGCAAGCTCTTTGCGATCGAGCATGCGGGCGTGTCCCCGGATATCCTCTGCACGTCGAAGGGACTGACGGCAGGCTATATGCCGATGTCTCTTACCATCACGACAGATGAGGTGTACGATGCGTTCTATGATGATTTCGGCACGCACAAGGCTTTTGTCCACAGCCATACCTATGCAGGAAATCCGATGGGCTGCGCCATCGCGCTCACAGTCCTTAAGATCATGAAGCGTGACCATATCCTTACGAAGGTGAATGAGAATGGGAAGTACCTGCATGAGCAGCTGATGCAGGCTCTCGGTAGTCACAAGAATGTCGGAGAGATCCGCCATATCGGGCTCATCCATGCGATTGAGCTGGTCGAGGATCCGAAGACGAAGAAGGCTTTTGATCCTTCGCGCCGCATCGGCTGGCATATTTTCAGAAAGGCCATGGATCTGGGGCTTGTGCTTCGCCCGATGGGGGATATCATTTATTTCAATCCGCCGCTCAATATCACAAGAGAAGATCTGGATAAGGGCGTCGCGCTCTGCAAAGAGGCCGTCGAGAGTGTGCTGGGGAAGTAGGGACTGGTGGTTAGTGACTAGTGACTGGTGACTAGTGACTGGTAACTGGTGACTGGTGACTGGTGACTGGTCGTCAGATATCAGACAAAGAGCATAAAAAGACCCGCGATTCTCAAATGAGAGAATCACGGGTCTTTTTGTGCTTGAAGTCTAAAGTCTAAAGTCTGACATCTAATGTCTGACGTCTTATCCCCAGTAAATCAGAATTTTTCCACCAGCTTGTAGCCTTTGCCTTTGAGGAAGGCTTCGGTCTCGGACTCGGTGGTGCTGAAGACGGCGATCGGGGAGCTGGTCTCACGGTCGAAGGAAATGTAGAGGTAGCGGATCATGACATTGGCCGCCTGAAGGTCGCCAAGGATGCGGTCGAGGGCGCCCGGCTTGTCCGAGCCCATATCGACGGCGATGACGAGGTCGACGCGGCACTGGTAGCCTTCCTTTTCAAGGATCAAGACGGCTTCTTCCGGCTTGTCTACGATAAGGCGGACGATGCCGAATTCTGCGCTGTCGTTGGCGAGCATGGTGTAAATATTGATGTTCTCTTTCGCGAGAATGGATGTCATGCGGGAGAGCGCTCCCTGACGGTTCGCCGTGAAAATGGATACCTGCTGTAACATGATGGACCTCCTTGGATGGGTGAATGTATTTTTATATTGTAGCATAGGAGTGGGGAATTAGGAATGGGATTCGGGTTCAAGGTTCAGGGTTCAAGGTTCAAGGTTCAAGGTTGTGGTGGCGGCTTCGTCACACATATATAATGCGGCGAAGCCGCTACCATAATCCCGAACCCCGAAGTTTGAAAGCAGGGATGAGTAGCTAGGGATGAGGTGTCGCAAGTGACTAGTGACTGGCATGCCAGCTCATGGCATCGCCATTATTTATGCTTCGCGGCGCATTTCGTCATCCTGAGCGGAGTGAAATGTCGGATGTTCGATCATGTAAAGGCGGAACAGTGAGAACTGAGTCGAAGGATCTGGCGCCGCACCACCATTTCGCATTTCGCATTTCTCATTTCTAATTTCTCATTCAATCGAGGCTTTCAATCGGAATCAAGGGACAGAACGCCCCAAGGGCTAACCCCGAACCCTGAACCCGCTCCCTCTTTCCATTCCCTTTTCCCCTCATTTATGGTAATATGGTAGCCATAGACTATATTTATAACGAGGTGCAGGAATGAATATCATCGACGAACTGAAATGGCGCGGGGCTGTGAATCAGCAGACCGACGAAGAGGGGTTATACAAGCTGGTGGGAGAGAAATCGATTTCCCTCTACTGCGGGATCGATCCGACGGGGGACAGCATGCACATCGGGCATCTGATCCCGTTCATGATCCTGAAGCGTTTCCAGCTGGCGGGGCATCATCCGGTCATCGTCATCGGCGGCGGCACGGGCTCCATCGGCGATCCGTCCGGCCGCAAGACGGAGCGTGTGCTCCAGTCGGCAGAGCAGGTCAAGCACAATGCGGAATGTCTGACGAACCAGATGAAGCGGCTCTTCGGGGATGACGGTTTCACGATGGTGAATAACTATGACTGGCTGTCGCAGATTTCCCTGCTGGACTTCCTTCGCGACTATGGCAAGCTTTTCAACATCAATACGATGCTCGCTAAGGATGTCGTGGCATCGCGTCTCGATACGGGGATTTCCTTCACGGAATTTTCTTACCAGATCCTGCAGTCCATCGATTTCAAGATGCTCTATGACAAATACGATGTGCAGCTGCAGATCGGCGGTTCGGACCAGTGGGGCAATATCACGAATGGCGTCGACCTCATCCGCAAGATGGAAGACAAGCACGATGCCTACGGCCTCACCATCCCGCTGATGCTGAAGGCGGACGGCACGAAATTCGGCAAGACGGCGGGCGGCGCGGTATGGCTGGATCCGAAGAAGACATCTCCGTATGAATTCTACCAGTTCTGGTTCAATCAGGATGACCGCGACGTCGTGAAGTACCTGAAGTATTTCACCTTCCTCTCGAAGGAGGAGATCGATGCGCTGCAAATCGAAGTCGCAGAGCATCCGGAGCATAGAAGAGCGCAGAGAAAGCTCGCGGAAGAAGTCACGCGCTTCGTTCACGGCGAGGCGGGCCTTTCGCAGGCGGAGAAGGTCACGCAGGCGCTCTTCTCCGGCCATATCGAAGAGCTCTCCGGCGAGGAGATCGAAGGTGCTTTCCGCAATACCAAGGGCGGCGAAGTGCGTGAGGAGAAGATCAATATCGTCGAAGCGCTCGTCGAAGGCGGCGTAGAGAAGTCCAAGCGGCAGGCCAGAGAAGATGTGAAGAATGGCGCGATCCGCGTGAATGGCATCCAGGTGAAGGATACGGAAGCAGAGATCTCCGCGCATCCGAATACGAATGGCCAGTTCATCATCATCAAAAAAGGAAAGAAGAATTATTTCTCGATTCGCATCGTGAAATAGTCTTAGGGAAGCGGCAGACGAAGGTCTGCTGCTTTTTTTGTTTAGGGGGGGAGCCCGTGGGGCGTCGCACTTTGATTGCGGATGGAAACTCTGCTTGAATGAGAAATTAGAAATGAGAAATGCGAAATGGTGGTGCGGCGCCAGATCCTTCGACTCAGTTCTCACTGTTCCGCCTTTACATGATCGAACATCCGACATTTCACTCCGCTCAGGATGACGAAATGCGCCGCGAAGCATAAATAGTGGCGATGCCCGAAGGCGGTATTTAGTCACCAGTCACCAGTCACCAGTCACCAGTCACCAGTCACCAGTCACCAGTCACTAGTCACTAGTCACTCCTAATCCCTAATCCCTAATTACTAATCACAAAAAACTATTGACATTCATCCATAACATAGTATAATAAGTTTCACAATGAAAGAACGAATAGCTAGGAACGGGAAAAGCATTCCATAGAACTTTCAGAGAGCCGGCGATCGGTGCGAGCCGGCAGGGAAGGGATGCACGCTCACCCGGGAGTTTCAGAGATGAAAAAAGTAGTTTCTGACGCCGCCTGCGTTACAGGCACCTGAAAAGCGATGATCGGGACAAAGCATTCCGTGGTCCATGGCATAGAGAGCCGGCGTATGGTGCAAGCCGGAACATTCCACTGATTGATATCACCTGTGAGCTCCTTCTTCGAACGTAGTAAATGAAGGCGTCTATCCACGTTACGGATGTGAGCTTGAGTATAATGTAGGGTGGTACCGCGCATGTCGCCCCTATTTCCAGAACGGAAATAGGGGCGTTTTTATATGGTGACATCTCATTAGAAAGTGCTCTTTTGAGTGATAAAACCAGGGTGGTACCGCGGAAATTTTTCGCCCCTGCTGCAATGACGCCAGATTGCAGCAGGGACGTTTTTATTGCTATTCGTTCTGGGATGGGGGGTTAAGTGACTAGTGGCTAGTGACTGGGGATTAGGAATTAGTAGCTTAGGGATTAGGATCCTTGAGTGACTGGTGACTTGAATACCACTTTCAGGCATCACCACTCCTCACTCCTAACTCCTCACTAGAGAGCAAAGCTTTCATCCACAATCAAGGGGCTAACCCTGCACCTTACACCCCATCCCCCACTTTGAGGGCTTGCCCTCGTATTTTGAAAGGAGAAAAGATCGTGTTTTTACAACAGCTTGTCAACGGTTTAACGCTGGGAAGCGCCTATGCGGTCATCGCCATCGGGTACACGCTGGTTTTCGGTGTATTGAACATCGTCAACATGGCGCATGGCGGGATCTTCATGGTCGGCGCTTACATCGGGCTGCTCCTCGTCACAGAGGCAGGCTTCGGGATTTTCCCGGCTTTGATTGGAGCTATGGTCGGCGGTGCCGTCCTGGGCTATGCGTTGGAAATCTTCGCATTGCGCCCGCTGCGCCGCCGCAAGGTGACCCACCTCGCTCCGCTGATTTCCACCATCGGCGTCTCGACCTTCCTTGAAAGTGTCGCGCTGATGGTATGGGGGCCGCAGACCCGTTCATTCCCGACATCCTTCGGGAATGAACTGATGGACTTCGGTGCTTTCAAGATTTCCGGGATCCAGATCATTTCTCTGGGTACCGCTGTCGTACTGATGGTGCTTCTCACCATCCTCCTCAATAAGACGAAGATCGGCAAGGCTGTCCGTGCGACTTCGGAAAGCGCGGAAACGGCGAGCCTGCTCGGCATCAATACCGGACGCATCATCACATTCACTGTCATGCTGGCGTCCGCACTGGGCGCGGCAGCCGGTGTCCTCATCGGTCTCTCCTTCAATGCGATCGAACCGACCATGGGTACCGCGATGGGCCTCAAAGGGCTTGCGGTCCTTATCATGGGCGGCCTTGGCAATGTCGAAGGCGCTATGGCCGGCGGTTTCATCCTCGGCATCGCGGAAGTATTCTCTGTCGCTTACGGCAGCTCTTCGTATCGTGACGCTGTCGCATTCGGCATCATCATCCTGATTCTCTTCATTCGTCCGGAAGGCTTATTCTCCAAGGCCGGGAAAGGAGGCAGACCGTAATGGAAGAATTACTGAACGGTTATTTCCTGCAGGTCCTGACCTTTGTATGCATCAATATCATTCTGGCCATGACCATTTACATGACGCTTTGCACCGGCATCCTGTCGCTGGGCAATGCAGGGCTCATGAGCTTCGGCGCTTACACCTCTGCGATCCTGACCGCAGAATATAATTTCCCGATGCCGATCGGCATCCTTTTGGGCGGCTGCACCGCGACGATCGTCGCACTCATCATCGGTCTGCCGACTATACGTCTGCGCGGGCTCTACCTTGCTATCGCGACGCTGGGCTTCGGCGAAGTCGTCCGCGTCATCGCGCTGAATCTGGACATCACTCACGGCGCGCTTGGCTACTCCGGTATCCCGTCCATGGCAAGTGTCCTTGCCGACTATGCGAGTGACATCGGCCTTATCGATGCGCTGGAAATCGACTCTCAGACAGCAGGACAGCTTCTCATGTGCATCGTCCTTCTGATCCTCGTTGCACTCATTGTCACCTTCTGGTACCGCCTCGAACATTCCCGCTATGGCCGCGCCATGGCAGCGGTCAAAGCGGACGAATATGCAGCATCCCTGACCGGCATCAATGTCGTCCACTACAAAATGATGACCTTCCTCTTCTCTGCGTTCTTCGCAGGCGTCGCTGGCGCGCTCTATGCCCATGCGACATTCTTCATCAGCCCGACCGATTTCTCCTGGCACAAGGTCGTAGACATCCTGCTCTACACCGTCTTCGGCGGCAGCAATGTCATGTGGGGCTCTGTCCTCGGCGCTTCCATCCTGACCATCGTACCGGAGTCGCTCCGTTCCATGGCGGAATACCGTGACATCATCTATGGCGTCATGCTGGTCGCACTCATGGCCTTCCGTCCGGACGGTATCCTCTCCTATGATGCGGTGAAATGGATCTCCAAGAAATTCGGTAAAAAAGCCGTAGAAGGAGGGAAAAACTGATGCTGCTCGAAATGAGAAATGTAGTGAAACAGTTCGGCGGCCTCACCGCTGTTTCCAATATGTCCTTCCACGTAGACAAAGGGGAAATCTTCGGTGTCATCGGACCGAACGGCGCCGGCAAGACCACCATTTTCAACCTGATCACCGGCGTGTATCAGGTGACCGAAGGGGATGTCGTCCTGAACGGCACCTCCATCGAAGGCAAGAAGCCGTATGAGATCATCAATCTCGGCGTCGCACGTACCTTCCAGAATATTCGCCTCTTCACGGGAATGACCGTTCTGGAAAACATTCTCGTCGGTCATCATGACCGCCTGAAATCCAGCTTCCTCGCGAGCATCCTCCACACCGCTTCCCAGAAAAAGGAAGAAGCAGAAGCCAGAGAGGATGCGATGGAGCTTCTGAAATTCGTCGGTCTTGAGGAAGATGCAGACCGCCTTGCGACCGAGCTCCCTTACGGCAAGCAGAGAAAGCTGGAAATCGCCCGTGCGATGGCGACGAAGCCACAGCTCATCCTCCTCGATGAACCGGCCGCCGGCATGAACGACTCGGAAACCGCTGCGCTCACAGAGCTCATCCGAGGCATCCGTGAAAAGTACGGCATCACCATCGTCCTCATCGAGCACGACATGCAGCTCGTCATGAGCCTTTGCGACCGTGTCATGGTTGTCAATTTCGGTAAAAAACTCGCAGAAGGCGTGCCGGAAGAAGTACAGAACAATCCGCAGGTCATCGAAGCATACCTGGGTAAGGAGGAAGACTGATGCTGCTTGAACTTAAAAATATCGAAGCTGCGTATGGCAATATCAAAGCCTTAAAGGGCATCAACCTCGCTGTCCCGGAAGGCAAGATCGTCACCCTGATCGGCGCAAACGGTGCCGGCAAGTCCACCACCATGAAGACTATCATGGGCGTCATGAAGCCGATCGCCGGCGATGTCCTCTTCAAAGGCGAATCCATCGCAGGGAAGAAAACCTATGATATCGTCAACAGCGGTGTCGTCCTCGTCCCGGAAGGCCGTCAAATCCTTCAGGGCATGACCGTCCGCGAAAATATCGAGCTCGGTGCTTATCACAGAAATGATAAGGCGGAAATCGCAGAAGACATGGCCAAGGTCTTCGAGCGTTTCCCGCGCCTCTTTGAAAGACAGACCCAGTTCGCCGGCACCCTTTCCGGCGGCGAACAGCAGATGCTCGCGATCGGCCGCGCCATGATGGCACGCCCGCAGGTCATGCTGCTCGACGAACCATCCATGGGCCTTGCCCCGCTCGTGGTACAGCAGATCTTTGACGTTGTCAAGGATATCAACAAAATGGGGACTACTGTTCTTCTGGTAGAACAGAATGCGCGCAAAGCTCTCCAGATCGCCGACTATGCCTATGTCATGGAAACCGGCAAGATCGTCATGGAAGGCCCCGCGCAGGAAGTGGCTGCAAACCCGGATGTCATGGCGGCCTATCTGGGCGGTAAGAAGAAACAGTGACCAATATCAGCCTTACGGCTGGAAACACGATCTCGGAAAAGAGTCAGCGCAAGCTGGCTCTTTTCCTTTTTTTGTGACTAGTGACTGGTGACTGGGGTCAGGTGAAAGAAAGGAGTTTTGCTAATTGAGTAGCCACCTTGAAGAAGAGGCGCGCCAAAGGCGCAGGATGGATCCTCGAGGCGGAATGAAAGGGAAAGAGAGTGACTCTGCTCCATGAGTAGGCCCTTGGAGAAGGGCCGCGCCAAAGGCGCAGGATGGATTCCCCCAAGGCGGTATGAAAATGAATGGGAGACCTCAGACGTCTAAAGTCTAATGTCTTCAAGTCTAAAGTCTCTAAGTCTCAAACGGGCATCGCCTCATATATACTTGCGGCGAAGCCGCCACAACAACCTTGAACCCTGAACCCTGAACCCTGAACCCCGAACCCTGCACCCGACACTCCATCTTCCCTCTCTATGCTACAATAGAACTATTACAAGAACTATCTCACAGAAAGAAGGATTCCCTATGAAAAAACATGTCATCGTCATCACCACCGGCGGCACCATTGCCATGAAAATGGATCCCGTGACCGGCGGGCTCGTACCTGCTATCTCCGGGGAAGACCTCGCCGCCGCCGTGCCGGGGCTCTCCTCATGGGCGGACGTAGACGTCGTCGAATTTTCCAATGTTCCGAGCGGATGGATGGATACAGAGAAAATGCTTGCGCTGTCGCATACCATCGACGCACTCGCGGACAAAGCCGACGTCTTCGTCGTGACGCACGGCACGGACAGCCTGGAAGAGACAGCCTTCTTCCTCGACATGACGCTTCATACCGAGAAGCCGGTCTGCGTGACAGGAGCGATGCGCGGTGCCTCCGAGCTCTCTGCGGACGGCCCCGAGAATATTCTCTCCGCGGTTCGCGTCGCGGCAAGTGACAGTTCTCGCGGCATGGGCGTCCTCGTCTGCCTGCAGGACCGCATCTATGCGGCCTTCGACGTGACGAAATTCCACACGACGAACCCCGACACCTTCCGCGATCTCCACTACGGGCCTCTTGGCACGGTCTACAGTCATGAGATCATCTATGGCCGCCGTCCGATCGGACACGCCCGCCTTCATCCGGTCTCCATGGCAGCCAAAGTCTGGATGGTGACCTGCTGGTCCGGCATGGAAGGCAGCATCATCCGCGCGGCCGGTGAGGCGCAGCTGGATGGCCTGATCGTCGATGCTCTCGGCTGCGGGAATGTCCCGCCGAAGTGCAAAGAAGAAATGATGAAGCTCGGCGAAGCCGGCCTTCCGATGGTGCTGACGACCCGCGTCCCCTCGGGTAGCGTCATGGAGGAATACAGCTATGACGGCAGCGCCCTCTCCATGAAAAAGAGCGGCCTCATCCTGGGCGGCCGTCTTTCCGCATGGAAAGCGCGCCTGCTTCTTGCCATCGCGCTCGGCGTGACCAAGGATCGGGAAGAAATCCGGGCGATTTTCGAGAAGTTTGCGCATTGATGCGTGGCTGGTAGCTGGTGGCTAGGGATTAGGGGGGAATACATGTTAAAATCAGTGTTCCCAGATTTTGCCGGTTTCTGGGGGGATTTGCCGCAAGAGGTTTCAGATTGCGATACGTGCTTACCCTGATTCAAGATACGCGGCGCTTCTATTTTTTATGCGCCGCGCTTCCCTCCTTGCTCCCTTTGAATCTTCGGAATCTGTTACCAAAATGTTTCGCAAAAAGTTTTCAAAAAATGCTTGACAGATACGCCTTCGATTGGTATACTACATAAGTCAGTCAACCACTGATACAAATCAATAAGGCGCTGGCCGATAGGTCAGGGAACAAACGTGGAGAGGTGTCCGAGCGGTTGAAGGTGCATGATTGGAAATCATGTTGACGGCGAATACCGTCACGGGGGTTCGAATCCCCCTCTCTCCGCCACAAAGTGAGAGCTCGTCGAAGAAGGCGGGCTCTTTTACTTTGCATTTTTGTACAAGAGAACCATTTCCGCATCATGAGAAATACGGCATAGCCATTCCGCTTCGCACGGCTCTTGGGGATGATGACGGCCGGTTGTCTTTGGCTCACTCTGCTTCGTTACAATTACCTAATGACGCATGCATGAAAAAGGTATATAATGATTTTATGCTATCATGCATGAAATTATGGAAAACTGATTACTCGGAGAATCAGTGCTTCCCTACAGAATGCCAAAGGAAGGTGCCAGTATGAAAATTTCTCAGCGCGCATTAAGTTTGACCACATCCCCGATCCGCAGATTGGGACCCTACGCTCTCGAAGCAGAGAAGGCGGGGAAGAAAGTCTATCATCTGAATATTGGGCAGCCTGATATCGAGACGCCGGCGCAGTTTATGGACGCCATCCGCGGCTTTGACAAAAAAGTCGTCGCGTATGGTCCTTCGCAGGGGGATCCGAAGCTGATCGCCAAGGTGCAGGCGTACTATGAAGAATGGGGCATGCACTACGAAGCGAAGAACATCTACATCACCAATGGCGGCAGTGAAGCCTTAGAGCTTGCGGCTCTCGCTCTCTGCGATCCGGGGGATGAGATCCTGGTCTTTGAACCGTTCTATGCGAACTACAATTCCTTCGCGAAGATTTCCGGCGCACATGTGAAAGCGGTACCGACCCATGCGGAAAATGGTTATCGCCTGCCGGATGCAGCGACTGTCGAGCAGTATGTATCTGCAAAAACCCGCGCCATCCTTCTGACGAATCCGGGCAACCCGACCGGTGTCGTCTACACGAAAGAGGAAATGGATATGGTGGCAGGCATCGTGAAGAAACACGGCCTCGCTCTCATTGCGGATGAAGTCTATCGCGAATTCGTCTATGACGGTGCGTACACCAGCTTTGGCACCTACGAAGACCTCGCTGACAATGTCATCATCATCGACTCTGTATCGAAGCGTTACAGCGCCTGCGGGGCGCGTATCGGCTGCCTGATTTCCAAGAATGAAGAATTCACCAGCCAGATCAATAAGTTCTGCCAGGCTCGTCTCTGTGTGCCGGAGGTGGAGCAGATCGGCGCAGCTGCTCTCTATGATACGCCGAAGTCTTACCTCGAAGCGGTCAATGAAGAGTATAAGAAACGCCGTGATACCATCGCTGCCGGTCTGGCAGCCATTCCGGGCGTCATTTCCTCTGATCCGAAGGGCGCTTTCTATGTCATGGTGAAGCTCCCGGTCGATGATGCGGAGAAATTTGCCATCTGGATGCTGAAGGATTTCTCTGACAATGGGGAAACTGTCATGATCGCTCCAGGCAATGGTTTCTATGCGACCGAAGGCAAGGGCATCGATGAAGCCCGCCTCGCCTATGTCCTGAACTGCAGTGACCTCAAGAGAGCCATCGAGCTCCTTGGAAAGGGTCTCTCCCAGTATCCGGGCAAGAAGAATTGATGGCTTAGGATAAGATCCGTGAGTGCGAAAGCGCTCACGGATCTTTTTATGTGCCCGCTCACAGGCTCCTGTGATCTTCCATGCACCCAGTGAAACGCAGACCGCTGTCCTTATACAGAAAACGCAAGCATGACAAAAGTCCTTGACGGCAGGCGGTCTTATCCGTTACAATCTTTTCAACTTCAAAACATGCAATGACTCAGGAATAAGTCTCAGACCGAAGTCGCAGAGAGCCGGCGCAGGGTGAAAGCCGGCACGGCGGATGGGATATGTCACCTGACAGCACCGGGCTGAATCAAGTAGGCCGGGCGGAGCTCACCGTTAGAGAGAAGAATCACTAAAGTTACAAATGCAGGGTGGTACAGCGCTTAGGCGCCCTTGTCCGAATCGTTCGGCAAGGTTTTTTTTATTGGAAAAGAGAGGACTTCTCTCCGGCGCCTGTCTGCTCACCGTGCAGGTATTCTTTTGTGCAAGCGATAAACCAGAGTGGTACCGCGCGACGCGCCTCTGCACCGAGAAATCGGTGCGGGGGCTTTTTTTATTGAAGGAACAAGATATGTTCATTTCGTGAAAAATCGTCAGGCTTAGAGGTGACTAGCGACTAGTGACTGGTGACTGGGATTCTCTGGCATCGTCATCCCGAGCGTAGCCGAGGGATCTTTACTGCACTGCGGGAATCAGCGTGTATGCGCCGAGATAAAACGATGTATTGGTGCTGTCTCACATGCTACGATGAGCGTTCTGCAATAGAGATCGAGGGCTACGCTCGAAATGACGATGCGCGCGAAGCGCTATCAAAACTCCGCGGCGCCTCCAATTTTATGCACCGCACCAACCCTATAGAGCCTATAGAACTTGCCGAACCTCTTTCGCACGCAATCAAGGGACAGCACGCCTTGCGGGCTAACCCTGAATCATTACTCTGAAAAGGAGAAATATACCTATGTTGACATACGCATTCACCCTTACGAAAGACGATCGAGTCCCCTGCGCGGGGCGGCATATTCTGATTTCCGTGGTACAAGACAGACAACATATCCGGCGGATAGGGAGCTGAATTTCTTTCGCCTTGGTCCGCGGGGCAGATGCCCTGCGGGACGAACCCTTGCAGGGAGACACTCATTATGAATAGCAGAAAACTCATCAAAACCATCGGCATGGCAGCACTCATCGGAACGATCGCGATCGGCATGGCCGGCTGCGGCAAGTCGTCTCAGTCCTCCGTTTCTTCCGGCGCGCCGGGGGCGGCGAAGATCGGCTTCATCGTAGCGCTCTCGGGCGGTGCAGCGGCGTATGGCCTCGGGCAGCAGGAGGGGACGCTGCTTGCTGTCGAGGAAATCAATGCCAAGAGCGATTTCAAAATAGACCTTGAGACGATGGATACGAAGGGGTCGACCCAGCAGGCCATCAGTGCGGCGCAGAAGCTCATCAACAGCAAATCGGCCATCGTCATCGGGCCGACGCTTTCGGGGGAAATGAAATCAGCCGGCCCGATCCTGCAGAAAGCAAAGATGCCGACCTTAGGGACGGCGGTCACTGCCGAAGGGATCACGGATATCGGGGACTACATTTTCAGAAATGCCAGTCCGGAATCGGCGAACATTCCGCAGACGGTGAAGAAGACGCACAAGCTCCTCGGCTATCAGAACTGCGTCATCCTGTATTCGAATAACAATGAGCATCAGGTCTCTGCCTACAAAGTTTTCGAGCGCACGCTGAAGGAAGAGGGCGTAGACATCCTCGCGACGGAGACTTTCGCAGACGGCGACCATGACTTCGCGGCACAGGTCACCAAGATCCATGACCTGAAGCCGGACTGCGTCATCATCGCAGGCTACTATCAGGAAGGGGCGCTCATCCTTCGCAAGATGAGGGAAATGGGCATGGATCAGCCTGTCCTCGGGGATAATGGTTTCGTGTCTCCGCGCCTCATGGAGCAGGCCGGGGCTGCGGCGGACAATGTATATGCATCCGCTATGTGGTCGGCGAATAAAAATAATGAACGCACCAAAACTTTCGTAGAAAATTTCACAAAGAAGTACGGCCACGCGCCGGATCAGTTCTCCGCGGGTGCCTATGATGGTGTCTACATCGCGGTCGAAGCGATGAAGAAGGCTGGCACTGTGACCGACCATAAGAAGATCCGTGATGCGATGGCGGAAATCAAAGATTTCCACGGCGTCTGCGGCGATCTCACCTTCGATGCGAAGCGCGACCCGGTGGTTGACCTTGTCCTGCTCAAGGTAGAGAATGGACAGTTCACGGAAGTGGAAACGAAATAGTGCTGGTGACTAGGAACTAGTGACTAGGGTTGGCCCGTGGGACGTGCCGCCCTTTGATTACGTTTGAAAGCCTCGTTTGAATGAGAAATTAGAAATTAGAAATGCGAAATGGTTGTGCGGCGCATAATAATATAGAAGCGCCGCGGAAATCATGATGATACCCGAATGTTGTATTTAGTCACCAGTCACTAGTCACCAGTCACTCCTAATCCCCAATCCCTAATCCCTAGCCATTTATTCCTGCTTTCAAACTTCCTGTTTCGCAGTATGAAAAGCTCTCGCATTGGCGGGAGTTTTTTCGTGTCCACGTCCTCGGGCGTTTCAGGGTTGTGATATAATGAGGGTATGTAGCGGCTAGTGACTGGTGACTAGTGACTTAAATGCCACCTTCTGGCATCGCCACTATCTATACTCCGCGGCGCTTCTATATTTTTATGCGCCGCACCACAACCCTGAACCCGCCAACCTGAGCCCTTAAATTATATAAAGGAGTACTTCCTATGAATCTTATCAAACTCATTGCCATCGACCTTGATGATACGCTCTTGCACGATGACATTTCCCTTTCTGCATATACCAAGGACACCCTGCGAAAAGCGATGCGGCAAGGCGTCCGCATCGTCATCGCGACGGGACGCATGTTTCAGGCGGCGCGGCCGTGGGGGCAGGCGATCGGCCTCGGCGATGTGCCGATGATCTGCTACACGGGTTCGCTGACGGGCCTCTGTGAGAGCGGGCGGCTCATCCGTGATGTGCGCATCGAGCTCCCTGTGGCGCTTGAAATTTTGCAGACTATCCGGGAGCATGGCTGGTACGTGCAGACGTATATCGATGATGAGATCTATGTGGCGCGCCGCGATGAGCGGACGGACGAGTACGAGCGCCAGTGCGGTGTGAAGGCGCATGAGATCGGGGATGATTTCTACCATCCGAAGAAAGCACCGACGAAGATTCTCCTCTGTGAGCACGACGAAGAGAAGATGAAAGATATCGAGACTACGCTCCGCGGTCTGTACAGCGGCGTGGTCGGTCAGGTGAAGTCGAAGCCGTATTTCTTTGAAATGAACAATAAAGAGTGCTCGAAGGGGAAGGCCGTCGCGTCCCTAGCGAAAGAGTGGGGGATCGCGATGGAGGAGATCATGACCTTCGGCAACAGCAACAATGACGTGTCGATGCTGTCCATGACGCCTTGGGGCTTTGCGGTGGCGAATGCGTCGAAGAGCGCGAAAGAAGCCGCTACCTACGAGACGCTTTCCAATAATGAAGATGGCGTCGCGAAAGCAGTGGAAAAGTATGTATTGGGTGAGAAATAGAAATTAGAAATCAGAAATGAAGGTGGCGGTATCGCCCCATACATATTCGCGGCGAAGCCGCCACCCTCATTCCTCATTCCTCATTTGAGCAGAGCTTTCATCTACAATCAAGGGGCGCTCCGCCCCGTGGCTAACCCTGAAGTTTGAAAGCAGGTATGAGTGGCTAGTGACTGGTGACTTGTGACTGGTAGCTAGGGATTAGTGGCTAGGGATTAGGTTTGCGATACGAGAAAACCGCTATTTTCAAACCTCTGCGGCGCTTCTATATGTTTATGCGCCGCACCACCATTTCTCATTTCTAATTTCTCATTCAAGCGAAGCTTTCAAACGGAATCAAAGGTCGCCCCGCCCACGGGGCTCACCCTGAATCCCTATTTACCAAAGGAGCATTCCATGGACAAAGATACATTTCGCTTCGTCATCATCACCGGCATGAGCGGTGCCGGGAAGACCAATTTCATGCAGAAGCTTGGAGATATGGGCTACTACTGTGTGGACAATCTGCCGCCCGTCCTGATTGTCCGTTTCGCGCATCTCTGCTGGAAGAGCACATCTTCTACGCGGCATGTGGCGGTCGTGACGGATATCCGCGGGGGCTCTTTCTTTGATGCCCTGCCGCAGGCCTTAGATGAGCTGGAAAAGCGCGGCATTCCGCATGAGGTGGTCTTTCTGGAGGCCTCCGATGAGGCGCTGGTGCGACGCTACATGGAGACGCGCCGCCAGCATCCGCTCGCGAAGAATATGCGTATCCAGGAAGGCATCGAGCAGGAGAGAAAGATCCTGGCCGGCGTGCGCGCACAGGCGGATATGATCATTGATACGACATCGATGCAGGCCTCCGACCTCAAAGAGTACATGCAGAGCCGGTTCAGCGCGGACAGCACGGATCAGGAGATGCAGATCACGGTCTTTTCTTTCGGCTTCAAGTACGGTATCCCCATCGATGCCGACATGGTGATCGATGTCCGTTTCCTGCCGAATCCTTTTTACATCGCGAAATACAAGCATTCGAGCGGGCGCGTGAAGGAAGTCGCGCAGTACATCGCATCGGCTCCGGTGACGCAGGATTTCCTGACAAAGCTGTATGACTTCATGGACTTTCTCGCGCATCAGTTCGAGGCAGCGGGCAAGACGCAGTTCACCATCGCCATCGGCTGCACGGGCGGCATGCATCGCTCGGTCTTCGTGACGGAGAAGCTGGGGCAGTACCTGAAAAGGAAGCATGCGCGCGTCAGCATAGAGCATCGGGATCTCCATAGAAATCCGGTCGAGCACGATGCGAATGATATCATGGAGGGCAAGGTATGAGACATCTTCTCCAATGGCTCTATCCGGGGCTGGCGGTGAAGCGGTGGATGCTGCTTTTCTCTCTGGGCATCCTGCTTCTCGTTTTCGGTGCGACACTCATTCTGAATTACCAGATCTTCGGTATTCTGGAAGAGGAAATGCTGCGCTTCGCCTTTCAGATGACAGGCAGCTACAGCTATACCTTCCTCGCGGTCTGCGGTACGCTCATGATCATCCTGGCCCTGTGGATCATGATGCATGCGGTCCGGCGGCTCGTGAAACGTTTCTTCGAACTCATGGCACCGGGGCAGACCGAGGTGTCGAAGAGAATCCTGTCCCGCATGGAGCTTTCCCGCGGGATGAAAATCGTTTCCATCGGCGGCGGCCATGGGCTCTCCATGCTCCTTCGCGGTCTCAAGACGAAGACGTCGAATATCACGGCCATCGTGACGGTGGCCGATGACGGCGGCTCCTCGGGACGTCTCCGGGAGGAGATGGGGATCATCGCACCGGGTGACCTTCGAAACTGCCTCGTCGCGCTGGCAGATAAAGAAACCGTGCTGGAGCAGCTCTTCCAGTATCGTTTCGCAGGCGATGGAGAGCTATCAGGGCACAGCCTCGGGAATCTCTTCCTTGCGGCGCTCATCAAGGAATTCGGCAATCCGCAGAATGCGCTCGAGGCAGCAAGCAAAGTCCTCAATATCCGCGGCAAGGTCGTACCGGCTACCTCGGAAAAGGTGCGCCTCAAAGCGAAAATGTCCGATGGAGAAATCGTGGAGGGCGAGTCTGAGATTTCTGCCTATCCCGAGAAATCCGGCAAGGAGGTGCGCATCCTCCATATGTCGACCATTCCGAAGGCACCGATCGCCGTCGGTGATGCGCTCGAAGCCATCAAACAGGCAGACCTCATTACCTTAGGGCCTGGCAGCCTTTATACGAGCGTCCTGCCGAACCTTCTCGTCCCGGAGATCCTGCAGGCCATCCGGCAAAGCAGTGCGCCCGTACTCTATATATGTAACGTCATGACCCAGCCGGGGGAGACAAGCGGGTATACCGTGAGCGACCACCTGAAAGCCCTGATCGACCATGTGGGCGTCGGCTTCATTGATTTCGTCCTCGCCAACAATGCCGTCCCGAAAGACGACGTGCTGAAGAAATATGAAAAAGTCCATGCCGCGCCCGTCAAGATCGATCGGGAAAAGGTCAAGAAGATGGGCGTGCAGCTCATCGAGGCAGACCTTCTCGGGCCTCTTCGCGGCGCGACGCAGGATACGAAAGTCCTGACAGAGGAGCTTGCACAGATCCACAGCCTGCTGAAGGTGAATATCCCGCCTGAAGCGCTGGAAGAATACTTGAAAAGGAGCCACTGATGTCCTTCACAGAACAGGTAAAAAATGAACTGGCACGGCTTCCCAGAGAAGATGCGGGAAGCCGTGCAGCGGAGCTTCTTGCACTGCTCCGCATGAGCGGATCCTTCATCACGGGCGCGCATGCCAGCTGGGGACTGGAATTCTCCACCGGCAACAGCGCCGTTGCCCGCCGCGTCCTTGTGTATCTCAAGAAAGACTTCGGCTTCATGCCCTCCACCATGGTACGGCAGGGACGCCGTCTCAGGAAAAAGAATGTCTACACCCTCCTCGTACAGCCGTCGAAAGAAGGCCTCCATTTCTTAGATACCATGGGCCTCTCCCCGCTCTCCGGCGCAGAGGATATGGAGAAGCTCGCGACCGCCGAAGAGCGGCGCGCCTATCTGGCCGGCGCCTTCTTAGGCGGCGGCTCCGTCAGCCGTCCCCAGAGCGACTACCACCTCGAGATGGTGACGCAGTCCGCCCGCTTCGCCGAAGAAATCGTGAAAGCCATGAAGAGCTTCAAACTGAATGCTCGACTGACTGACCGCAAGAATGACTACATCGTCTATATCAAAGACGGAGATGAAGTCTCCGAATTTCTCCAGATCGTAGGCGCTGCCCAGAGCTACATGGACTTCGAGAGCGTCCGCGTCGTGAAGGACATGCGAAACCGCGTGAACCGGCAGGTGAACTGCGAGACGGCGAATCTCCAGAAAACTGTCGACGCCGCTGTCCGTCAGACACACCTCGTGCAAAAACTTCTCGCGAAAGAGAGCCGTTACTCGCTCTCGCCCAAAATCCGCGAAGCCTGCGATCTCCGCCTCGCCCACCCCAATGCCAGCCTCTCTGAGCTTGCGGAAATCTGCGGCATCACGAAATCCGGCCTCGCCCATCGCTTCAAAAAGATCGAAGCGATGGTGGGGGGAGTGACTGGTGACTAGAAGATTAGAGGACTAGAAGACATCAGACTCCCGTATCGTCATTGAAAGCGTTGCCGAGAAATCTTTGTCATCTGCGGCTAGGCGGTCGATGTTTGGAAATCCGAAACGGGGAACCTGCCCTGCAAGAAGCTTTTGGGCACCGACCCTGCCCTACCTATAGAACCTGTTGAACCTCTTTCGCACGCAATCAAAGTTTGAAAGCAGGGATGAGTAGCTAGGGATTAGGGATTAGGAGCCTCAAGTGACTGGTAGCTAGTGACTGGTGACTTGCATACTACTTTTGGGCATCGCCCATATATACTCGCGGCGAAGCCGCCACCTTCATTCCTAATTCCTCATTCGAGCGGAGCTTTCATTCATAATCAGTGGACGAAGCCGCCCCAGGGGCTACCCCTGAACCCATCCATCCATTTTTTATCAAAGAAGATGCCATAATGAATATATACAAAACACTCTTATCCACCATGGTCGCGGCAGCGGCCATTTCTGTTTCTGCCTCTGCTTTTGCGGATTCGCTGGCGTATGAGGACTACACACAACTTCCGCTTTCCCTGACGAAAAAGGAAGGGACGCTCATTTTTTCCGACTGCCCCGAGTACGCGGATACGCCGGGGATCCTCTATGAAGGCACGGTCGCCAAAGGGGAGGGACGCCTCTACTACTACCATGTGAATGAGACCGGCGCTCCTGCGCGGCTCGTCGTCTATGCCAAGGCGGATAAGAAACAGCCTCTCACGATGAAGCGCGCCATCCGCGGGGACGCCTCCAGCAGCTACATCCCGACAGGCAGCACCCTCTCTTTCCGAGAAGCCATGGATGCGAAGCAGGAGGAAAAGACCTTCCAGCTTGCGCCCGGCGAGCGGACCATCCTCTTTGAAGATGATCCGGAAGGGATTTCCGAAGAAGACCTCGTGAGCGGCATCGTAGAGATCAAAACGAAGAATCCGGTGAAGCTCGGAGCCGCCATTTTGCCGATGGATGATGACAAATCGCTCCAAGAGGCTCTCGATACCGCCGCGCCGCTTGCCCCCGATTCCCATGAAATGCGCGGCACTTTCGCCGCGGATATTTACCTTTCCAGCGAACCATGGGATTTTTCTAAAGGAAATGCGGAGATCACCATCGGTGAATCCCACCCCTTTCAGCAGGGAAAGGACGAAGTGAGCGATGTCAACCGCGAGAATACAGGCGACTACGGCATCCGCTACCATATCACTTTGAAAACCAAAGGGAGCGGCAAGTACAAGCTCTATATCAATCCCATGGGCGGCGTCTACATGGGAACTTTCGAGATCGGGCAGAATAAAAAACTCCTCCGCACCTATCGCACAGACGGGACACTGGGGAAGGCAGAGAGTTGCCTTCCGGCGGGCACATGGCATGCCGGAAAGGATCTCTACATCCGCTTCATCCCCGCTGGCGCCGCGTACATGCCGCTCCGCTTTCTGCTGGTGGCCGAGGATTAGTGACTGATGACTAGTGACTAGTGACTAGTGACTAGTAGCTAGGGATTAGGTTTGCGATACGAGAAAACCGCTAGTTTCAAACCTCCGCGCATTTATATTTTATGCGATGCACCATCATTCCACGTTTTCTTGAAGTTTGAAAGCCAGAATGCGGAACGGGGTGCGACAACGTTTTTCTCGTATCGCCCCATATATATTTGCGGCGAAGCTGCCACCTTCATTCCTCATTTTCTTGAACCCTGAACCCTGAACCTTGAACCCGATTCACTTTCCTTATATAATAGATAAAAACCATAGACAAGGAGATTCACTATGAAATTCATCCAGTTTCGCATCGGCGACATCGTACAGATGAAAAAGAAACATCCCTGCGGCAGCCAGGAGTGGGAAGTCCTGCAGCTGGGCAGCGACATGCGCATCAAGTGCTGCGGCTGCGGGCATATCGTTTTGATCCCCCGCCCCAAATTTTTGAAAGGCGCGAAAAAAGTCCTGAACCGTGACATCACACAGGATACCCCGCTGGCTGCTCGCACCTCGGAGTTCGAAGGGGAAGAGTAACCGGGAGCTGGTGACCGGGGACTGGTGACTTCAATGCCACTTTCGGGCATCGCCCTATTTCTACTCTGCGGTGCTTCACCATTTGATGCGCCGCACCAGCCCCTTTGAACCTTCTGAACCTATAGAACCCACGGAACCTCTTTCGCAAGCCATCCAAAGAACAGCACGCCTCAAGGGCTCATTCTGAATCTTTTTGAAAAAATTCAAAAAAACACTAGACAGACGCGAGTGTCCATGCTATAATCTATAACCGTGATGAGGACACTCCTACGAAACTTCAAAGCGAGCCGCAAGGTTCGAAAAAAGTTTGAAAAAAGTCCTTGACAAAAACCTAATTCGATGATATGATAATCAAGTCGCTTACGTGCTGGCGTAGCTCAGTTGGTAGAGCAACTGATTTGTAATCAGTAGGTCGTAGGTTCAAGTCCTATTGCCAGCTCCATATGGGCGGATTCCCGAGTGGTTAAAGGGAGCAGACTGTAAATCTGCCGGCTTTGCCTTCATAGGTTCGAATCCTATTCCGCCCACCATCACTATCGCGGGGTGGAGCAGTTGGTAGCTCGTCGGGCTCATAACCCGAAGGCCGCAGGTTCAAGTCCTGCCCCCGCAACCATGCTTATTATTTCCCATATATCGTTATATATGCTGATATAGCTCAGTCGGTAGAGCGTATCCTTGGTAAGGATAAGGTCACCAGTTCAATCCTGGTTATCAGCTCCATATGGCGGCTTAGCTCAGTTGGCTAGAGCAAGCGGTTCATACCCGCTGTGTCCGGAGTTCAAATCTCTGAGCCGCCACCAAACCACGAAAATAAGAGTTCTTGAAAGAGAGCTCTTTTTTCATGCATAGATGGGGATCAGTGACTGGTGGCTAGTAGCTAGGGATTGGGAGTCTCAAGTGACTCGTGACTAGTGACTGGCATGCCAGCTCATGGCATCGCCAGTATTCATACTTCGCGGCGCTTCCATAGTTAGCCCTGGGGACGTGCTGTCCCTTGATTGTGGTTGAAAGCTCTGCCTGAATGAGGAATTAGGAATGAGGAATTAGGAATGAAGGTGGCGGCTTCGCCGCGAATATATATGGGGCGATGCCCGAAAGTGGTATTTAAGTCACTAGTCACTAGTCACTCGGCGCTACTAATCCCTAGCTACTAATCCCTAGCCACTCATCCCTCATCCCCGCTTTCAAACTTTTATGCGCCGCACCGCCTCCGTTGAACCCATAGAACCCGCTCCCTCTCTTTCATCCCCAATCAAGGGGTGGCACGCCCCGGGGCTAACCCTGCCCCCCTCATTTTCCCCGATTCTCTCTGTCAAACGTTCTACATTTTCCTTGTATCTCATTGACTTTGCATGTATAATAAATAAAGCGCAAAAATATTTTGCATATTCTTTTTTGTAAAAGGAGAAGAAAAGAAATGGCAAAAGCACATTACGAAAGAACGAAACCGCATGTTAACATTGGCACCATCGGCCATGTCGATCATGGTAAAACGACCCTGACCGCTGCTATCACCAAAGTTCTGGCTGAAGAAGGCAAAGCAAACTTCCTCG
>OGRO01000457.1_pt1 | contig 39609 bp, 44 predicted proteins | sample 1553451 | NCBI WGS metagenome assembly OGRO01 (sample SAMEA2580021, study PRJEB22360) | human gut metagenome | reverse complement strand
AAAATAAGGGATGGAGAGATTTTGTCTTTATAAAACTGTCAAACTCAGGATTATATCACAGGTTTTTATTTTTGAAGATTTTTTTCTTGAATCAATACAGTACCTGTCATTTCTTTTGGAATTTCTAATCCAAGTACTTTTAACATCGTAGGAGCAACATCTCCTAATTTTCCATTCTGGGCGGTAACATTGGAATTTGTAATAATAAATGGAACAAGCGCGGTGGAATGACTTGTCACCACATTTCCATTTTGGTCTAACATTGTATCACAGTTACCATGATCAGCAATGACAATCAGTGTCCCTCTTAAAGACTTTACTTTCTCATACACTTGATTTAAACATTGATCAATGGTCTGAATAGCTTGAATGGTTGCTTTCATATCTCCGGTATGTCCTACCATATCTCCATTCGCATAATTTAAAATAACAACGTCGTATTTATTTTCATCTAATCGTTTTAATAACTCTTCTGTTACTTCATAAGCACTCATTTCTGGTTTTAAATCATAGGTTGCGACTTTCGGACTTGGAATTAACACACGATCACAATTTTTTAATTCTTTTTCTACTCCTCCATCGAAGAAATAAGTAACATGTGGATATTTCTCTGTTTCTGCAATACGAAGTTGTGTAAGACCCTTGTTACTAATATACTCACCAAATGTGTTATCTAATTTTTCTAATTGAAACGCATTGGTACAGATCACTTCCTCTGATACTGGCATCATTGTAACTAACTTGAAATCTTCTGGTTTTTGATGTGGAAAAGGATTTACATCTTTATTTGTAAAGACACTAAATAATTCTCGTAAACGATCTGGTCTAAAATTAAAAACAATCATTCCATCATGATCTTTTACAAGACCATTTTGATCGAGAACACATGGTTCAATAAATTCATCGCCTTTTCCATTCTCATAATTTGTTAGAATTGCTTCTTCATAATGAGAAAAATGAACTTGATTTCCTTTTGTCATATTCTCATAAGCAAGTTGAATACGATCCCAACGATTATCACGATCCATCGCATAATAACGACCACAGAGAGTTGCGATAACACCAATTCCAAGATCATTGATCTTGTTTGTCAATTCCTCTAGGAAACGATTCGCAACACGTGGTAACGTATCTCTTCCATCTAAAATTGGATGAATATATACTTTTTTAATTCCCTCATTCTTTGCCATCTCCAGAAGAGCAAATAAATGATCAATATGAGAATGAATTCCACCATCACTCAGTAATCCTACCAAATGTAAACTAGAATGATTCTTTTTCACATGATCAAAAACAGATAAAAATTCAGGATTTTGAAAAAATGTTTTTTCTTGAATTGCTTTATGTATAAATTGTAGTGGTTGGTAAACAATTCTTCCGGCACCAATATTCATATGCCCTACTTCACTATTTCCCATTTGACCATGAGGAAGACCAACCTCTTCGCCACTGGCCTCTAATAAACTATGTGGGTATTTTTCCCACAAATCCATAAAATGAGTTGGATTTGCTTGCACAAATGCATTTCCATACTCTGTGCTTTTCATTCCTACTCCATCTAAAATACAAAGTACTAATGGTTGTTTCATGTTTATCACACTCCTATTTTATTTTAACACAATAAAAGTGAGTCTTCAAATTTAACCTCACTTTCTTCCTCATTCATTTCCATATTTACAATCATTGATTATCTCATGGTGTAATGTATCCTCTTCTAATAACCGTTTGGCAAAAGAAGGTAAAATAGGTGCTTTTTTTGCCTCTTCATAACTCAACCAATGCAAAGTTGTATTAGGTTTATCTTTCATTGGAAAAGAATCCCTTCTATCAATAACAACTTCTTTCGGAATTTTTATCTTATAAATAAACAATAACGTTTGTACTTTGTGAATTCCTCCCTCTGCATCTTGATAGTCAAAAAAATTCTCAGCAATTTCCACCATGTGAAATTCATCATTCGTAATATCATATCCAACTTCTTCTTGTACTTCTCTGATCATTGCTTCCTTTGTTGTCTCCATAAAATGAACTCTACCACCCACTAAAGTATAATTTGTATCATTGGGCATCTTCTGAAATAAATACTTCGCATCAGATTCAATCATTGCTGCAACACGATAATTGAAAAAATCATTTCCCTCTTGGAACTTAATATCTCTCACAGTTACCCTCACCTCTCGCTTCCTTTGCCTCATTTTATATCCATTTGAAATCAATGTCAATCTGTTCTTGATTGATAAAAAAAGACAACGACATTTTCGTCATCCCTATCTTTGAGACTGTGTTTTTTGTTCTAAAACCCAAGCTTTTGCTTCCTCATATAAACGTTTGGTCTCTTGTATCGCAAATTCTTGATCTTTCGCAAGCTTTAAAAAATAATCCCTACCATATTGGTTCAAAATATATTTTCCCATTGTCGCATAACAAATATGCCATGTTCCATTTAAAATATGTTCTAAGTTACAATTTAAATTCAATGGTTCTTGATCGTATTGGCCAGAAATGGTAGTTGCTAATGCTTCATTGACCCAGCATCCATACTCTAGGCCCGCATATTGTAGATGGCAAATATGAACAAATTCATGTAATATTAAATATGGAATAGAATCAATCGAATCATGATCATGTCCCTCTCTTTTTAAAATTTCTTGGTAAGAAAGTACATCAATTCTATGATCTTTGAGATTGGCCTTACCAATGGTATAAGCATGTCGAGGATGAACATTTTCCTCAAATTGTTTGACATCATTCCAAAGATAAATATTTAAATGATTTTCTAGATGTTGTAAGTGAAAAAACTGAAGAATTTCTTTTCCTTTTTTCTCTAGTTTCTTTACAATATCCTCTATATAAGTCAAATCACACGCATGGTAATGAATGGTCATATCTGTTAGTTCTTTTTTCATTCTTCTCACCAATTTCATTATAAGAAAAAAATAGTGATTATGCAATCCCTATCTTTTTAGACTCTAATCGTAATTTATCAGCAACCGTGACTATGAATTCACTATTGGTTGGTTTTGCTTTATCAATATCGACGCTATTTCCAAATATTTCTTCCATTAAAGACCAATTGGCACGATTCCAACTGACTTCTATCGCATGGCGAATGGCTCTTTCAACACGGGATACGGTCGTATCGAATTTTGTCGCTAGTTCTGGATATAATTCTTTGGTAATTCCCCCAATCATTTGTGGGCGACTATAAATAATATCAATGGCTTCTCTAATATATTGATATCCTTTGATATGGGATGGAATTCCTAATTCGTGTAATATTTTGGTGATGGAGATCTGTAAGTTGTTGTGATAAAAATCAATGTTTTTACTCTCCAATGATTTTTCAGTACAAAAATTCATAATTCTTTTCTCTAAATCTTTTAAATCGAACGGCTTCAATAAGAAATAATTTACTCCATATTCTGATACTTGACGAATTGTCTCACTCGCATTATAACTTGTTTCTACAATCACATTCTTCTCAATTTGATACTTTTTCATTTCTTCTAAAACAAACATTCCATCTTTGTTTGGCATGATTAAATCTAACAAAACAACATCATATTGGTCAGAATGATCCTTCAATTTATCAAACCCTTCTTTACCATCATAAGCAACATCGACAAGATGAATATATTCATGTTCCTTAAAATACTCACGTACCATCTCTACTAAATTTTTATTATCATCGATCATTAACATTTTTATTTCTTTCATTTGAATCCCTCTTTCTACTCTTTTTTGTACTACCTTTAACATAATTTTATTATACACCTAACTACCTATTTTCTAAATAGCGACTATCTTCTAGTTTTGTCTTCATTTGTCGAAAAAGAACGAAAAAAGTCGTTAGGATACAACGACTTCATACATCTTCAAAAGCTCACCCGCATCTTTGGAAGCACCACCTACTAAGAATCCATCAATGGATGAGATGGTTTTTAGTTTTTGAATATTTTTATAGTTTACGCTTCCTCCATACAATACTTCTACTTCTTGATTCCATTCTTGTTTGATCAATTGTTTGATATAGACTACGATCGCATCGATTTCTTGTTCTGTTGGGACAAGTCCTGTACCGATTGCCCATACTGGTTCGTAAGCGATGATTATTTTAGAAATCTGTTTGGAATCAATGTTTTTTAATACATCGAACAGTTGTCTTTTTAGTACTTGATTGGTTTTATGCATTTCATACTGTTCTTTGGTTTCTCCAATACAGAAGATTGGAGTCACTTCTTCTTTGAGACAAAGTTCTATTTTCTTTTGAAACATCTCATTCTTTTCTGAAAAAAAACTTCTTCTCTCGGAATGACCTATGATTGCATATTGAACTTGATAATCCTTTGCTTGTCCAATGGATATTTCTCCTGTATAAGCTCCCTTTTCATAGGGGCAAATGTTTTGAATTCCTAAATGGAGATTGGTATCTTGGAATTCATTCAAATAAATGGAACTAGGACAAACGATGAATTGATCACTGGAAAGGGATCCGATGATGTTGATAAAACGCCCGATATCTTCCCGTGTCATGTACATTTTTTGATTAGCAACGATTTTTTTATTTCCCATAAAATCCCTTCTTTGCAACATCTTTCATTTTTCCTAAAAAGGTACGGTTTGTCGGCACTGGATTTCCTCCTAATGCGGTTTTATATACATCTAATACTTGTTCTGCGAAATACTTAGAAGAATGTTGATCTGCGGTGATCCGTGCTTGACGGCACATTTTCTCATAGGTTTGTGGATGGTCTAAAATATCTCTGACCGCATCTTTATATTCTTTCTTTGTCTGGAATAAGTGCCCATTTAATCCATCGACAACGACATCACGAAAAGCTTCATCATCATAGGCAACGACTGGTAAGCTTGCTGCCATTGCTTCGATTACAGTTAATCCTTGCGTTTCTGTTTTAGAAGCTGTTGCGAACAACGTGGCGACTTGATAATACTTTGGTACTTCCTCCCATGGAACACGACCAGCAAAGATGACATCTTTGGAAACTCCATATTTACGCGCTAATTCTTTGAATTGATCAATATCAGGACCGGTTCCGACAATCAATAACTTTGTATTGGGATTGGTCCTTGTAATACTGACATGAGCCTCAATTAATGTATTGACATTCTTTTCCTGTCCTAAGCGTCCAACAAATAAGATGACATCTTCATTAGAACGAATCCCTAATTTTTTACGAATCTCTTGAATTTCTTTTTCTGAGAATTGTTCTTGATAGAATCGTTCTACTTCAATTCCAGTTGGAACGATATGAATATTTCGATCGTAGTGATATTTCTGTTTAAATAGATCATAAGTCTTTTTGGTTGGAACGATTAATTCTGTTGCGGTTTTATCACAGTAGAACTTTGTTAAATACTCTACGATCTTTTTACTAGAACGTTTGAAGTACCCTTTTGTAATATAGTGAACATAGTCTTCATACATTGTATGATAAGTATGTACTAAAGGGATATCTAGTTGTTTTGCCATGATTCTAGCAAATGTTCCAATACCAAATTCGGTATGGGAATGGATAATATCTAAGTTCCATTTTTTGATTGTTTCAATGGCTCTAATGGGATAAATTCCTGTTAAGCGATAGTCGTATATTCCAATTGGAACGCCAGGAATTCTGATAATTTTTCCATCGTCTTCGAACTGATATTTCATATTTTCAGGATTGACGGTAACAATATATACTTCATGACCAATCTTTTCTAATGCGTGTTGTAACATTGCAATACTCGTGGATACTCCATTGATATATGGAGGATAAGTATCTGTAAAAATTCCTATTCTCATGTTACTTCTTCCTTCCTTTTAAATTTAATGTAATACCCCCGATAATCATACCAAGATAGTATGTTAAAAATCTCCAGATGATCATACTTGCGTTTAAGACGCTTCCTTTTAAGAAGTTTCCATAGAATGCCATGTAACTATACTCTAATCCTCCTGTACCACCAGGAATTGGGACAAAGGCTCCTATCAACATCACATAAGCACTTGCGACAACAGATTCAACACCAGTGAAGGCATCTGTTACTCCCATTCCATAGACAACAGCAAGTGGAATTAAATATAAACAGACCAAAGATAAGAAATTTAAGAAGATATTATAAATAAAACTCTTTTTATCTTTCATTAATAACTTCGCACCTTCATGAAAGTTATCAATCGAATCACTTAATTTATCCATAACTGTTTCCTTATTCTTGATAATATGCATGCGATATAAAAGAGAGACTGTTTTTTGAATGATAAAACGATTAAATTTCTTAGCAAAAGCAATCACAAATAATCCAACAGTAACTAAGGTATTGATGATAAAACCGAGCGTTGTTAAATCTCTTAGTATTCCAGATTCTTTAAAAATGTGAAAGACAGAATTATATAAAATAGCAAGTACGCCAAGTAATACTAAAGCAATTTGATAGACAATGAAATTCTGCATAATAATATTGGTACCATCACCAAGACGAATTCCATCTTTTTTTAGTATATATACTTGAAATGGTTGTCCTCCTGTAGCAAAAGGAGTTACACCATTTAAAAACTGTGTTGTAAGTGTTAATTTGAATGACTTTAAGAAGTGATATTGGTTTGTAAATTTTTTAATTAAGATATGTAAAGAGACACTTCTTAAATAGAAACTAGCAAATAAAAGTAGTACTCCAACTAAGAACCACAATGGATTCATGGTAAAGATTTCATGAATAATTAATTCAAAGTTATCTTTTAATGAGAAATATAAGACGATTCCGGTCACAGCAATCAATAAAATAATGTTGAAAACACTGCTTACTTTTTTCTTTTCTGATTTCAAGTTCTGTGACACCTACTTTCTATTTTTCTGAAATACATGTGATTCCAGGGAGTTGTTTTCCTTCTAATAGTTCTAAGGAAGCACCACCACCTGTAGAAATATGAGTAAAGTAAGACTGATATCCTAATGATTGTACAGCACTAGCAGTATCTCCTCCACCGACAACTGTTTTTCCTTCTACTTGTTTCATTGCTTCACAAAGGGCAATTGTTCCCTTTTGGAAAGATGGATTTTCAAATAATCCAACTGGTCCATTCCAAATTACAGTATGGCTTTGTTTTATAAGATCTGTAAATTGAGAAATGGTTTGATCTCCAATGTCTAATCCCATATCGGTTGGTTCTGTTTCTTCTACTTTTTTTAGTGTTCCTACTCCTTCCGTAGAATCAGATACATAGTGGTCGGTTGGTAAAACAATTTTATCCGGATATTGTTTTAACATTTCTTTACAAAAATCAATGGATTCTGTATCTAATAAAGAAGTTCCAATTTCATATCCAAGGGATTTTAAGAATGTATAAGCCATTCCTCCACCAATTAAGATATGATCTGCTTTGGTAACTAGGTTTTCTATGACTTTGATTTTATCGCTGACTTTTGCTCCTCCTAATATAACTGTAAATGGTCTTTCTGGGTTTGCGACGACTTGTTCGATATTTTCGATTTCTTTTTCTACAAGAAAACCGATTCCACTTGGTAAATGGGATGCGATTCCTACGTTTGAGGCATGTTCTCTATGGCAAGTACCAAAAGCATCATTGATATAAAGATCTCCTAAAGAAGCCCAATAACGGCCTAATTCTGGATCGTTTTTGCTTTCTTTTTTTCCATCTAAATCTTCATATCTTGTATTTTGGATTAAGATCACATCTTTCTCATTCATGTGAGCAATCGCATCTTCTAATTCTTTTCCTCTTGTTTCTGGAATAAATAATACTTCTTGGTTTAATAATTCACTAAGACGAACTGCAACAGGTTTTAAATCATTTTTCGCCTTATCACTTTCTTCTTTGATACGACCTAAATGAGATAGTAAAATGACTTTGGCACCATGATCTAATGCATACTGGATGGTTGGTAAACTAGATTGAATACGATAGTCATCTGTAATCACACCATCTTTCATTGGCACATTAAAATCACAACGAATAAGTACCTTCTTATTACTTAAATCATAATCTCTAATCGTTTTTTTCATTTTTTCAACTCCAATTCTAAATTGAATGTATGATCTGCATTCATATAAATTCTAACAATATCATTCTCTGTAAAAGAAGAGGCAATGTTTTTACTTAAATACCCTTCTCTTTGTAGTCTCGGTATAGAAATTGTACTTTCATAACCAACCATAAATTGATCTTGTTTTGATAAAAAATAGTTCTCTGTTGCCTCGTATATTTCTTTTCTTATCTTCTCTTCTTCTTTTTCTTTTTGGGCATGAGAAAATAAAGTAGAAAAAAGAACAGAAATCAAAATAACAAAACAAACTGAAATAAACAAAATAGGTTTCTTTTTCATATATGATACAACTCCATATCCATACATTACCATTTTATCATGTTTCTAAAATTTTACAAATAAAATATCACCAAGTGACGGAATTGTAAGAAAAAAGTAAGAACAAACGCTTACTTCTCCTATTATACTTCCATATCTATGAGTACATTTAAAATCTCATTTACATCTCCACTTGGGATAACGGAAGAACCATCCTGATTAGAAAATAATACCATAAAAGATCGATCTTTTAATTTAAATAATGCGACTTTTCCTTGTTTCCCATCTACAAGGCGGAATTGAAATAACAAGATTTCTACTTGATTGATTGTTTTGATACTTCCGTTATATATTTCGATATTCTCATTTCCCTCTCTAAAATAAAGTTCTACTAAAACAGGGGATTTTTGATAAGCACTGAACAAATTATCTACATCAATCGTACTTTCTGAGAGAACCGCATCAATTCCATGATAGTCAATTAAAAGCCTATCCTCAACTTCTGATACATCCATTGTAACTGGAATACTTAATTGATAATCATTCCAATAGACATCCTTTGTCATTATTCCATCAGTAAAAGGAGCAAATACGAAAAGAAGAATAGGAACCAGAATTGCGACAAGAATCATACGATATCCAATTTGTATTGGAGTTTTAGATGCATAGATATCTGGATAAATCTTACTGATTTGATATTGATAAATCATTCTTACAAATATCATAGAAATTATATAAATGAGTATGTTAAATAAGAACGTTTCTGCAAAAAAGAGACAAGGTATGATCCAATCAATAAAAATATAAATAAGAAATCTAGAAACCTTTTCTCTAGGAATCGCACCCTTTTTTAATAACTCATTGATGATTAAGTAGTGACTACCTACAATGAGTACTACAGGAAATAAAATATAACTTGCGGAAATGAGTTGGGTTGCTAGTTCTGATGAACCAAAAATAAGAGTGATGATGGATATAGCCAGATAATAAAATATATCACAAAATAGAAAATAAAATAGAAAAGTACAAAGAATCAACGATGCATATAAAAGATTGGTCTTCCAAAGAGGATTCTTTGATACATTGGAATCTAAATTGTCATTTACAGAAACATAACCGCAATTAGGACATACAATCATACCCTCTGGTAACATTGTGCCACAGTTTTTACACTTCATAAAAACACTCCTCTACTCTGTTACCAGTATATCATATTTTCATATGATATTGTTTATTTTTTTTGCGAATTGTATTCATGCTTTGTTTCTGAATAGATAAAATCAAATATAAATCAAAAAAGCTAGAATTGTTCTAGCTCATTGATAAAACGAATGGATTTGTTTTTGAGCCATTACCACACCGAAAACAGCTTCCTTTATATTTCAAATACAAAAAAGATAGAGAGTCTTTATCTAATTTGCCCCTGGTAACATTATGTTAATATAATGGTTCTTTCTCATAACTCTCACCTAACTCTTATATGTATACCCTAATAAATTAAATTTTTTTCATCTTTATCGGTTCATCAGAAACTTTTTTTACTTCAAATTCTTCTATACCAAAATCATAATTAGTTACTTCACAACCATTTTCTCCAAAAAAAGGCATGTCTTTATCTGGAAAATGACCCCAGCCATTATACCTATCACCGATTTCTTGTAATTTTTCTAATATAAACTGATATTTTTCTCTTAAACTTTCATTTTTATCTTCCATAATCCGTCCCCCTGATCTGCTTAAAATTATTCTAGCATAATAAATTCATTTATGCAATGATTAGCTATAATATATCAGATAATTTTTACCCACACAAAAAAGCTGGGATTGTTTACCCAACTTGACTTGAAGATTCTGATTGATATAAAGTCTGATATACATGATTATTTTTTAATAATTCTTGATGTGTTCCACATCCTTCTACTTTTCCTTTTTGGATCACATAAATCTCATCTGCATTCATAATGGTAGATAAACGATGAGCAACGATAATCACAGTGTGATCTTTTACTAATTCATCCATTGTTTTTTGAATATAACTCTGTGATTCATTATCAAGGGCACTTGTTGCTTCGTCAAATAATATTATTTTTGTATCTAATAATAATGTTCTTGCGATAGCAATACGTTGCTTTTGACCACCACTTAAGTTTACTCCACCTTCTCCAATAATGGTATCATATTGTTTTGGAAGACTCATAATATACTCATCAATATATGCTTTTTTACATACTTCTCTAATTTCTTTTAAGGTAGTATTTGGTTTTACTAATTTAAAGTTATCTATTACTGATAAATTGAATAAAAATGGACTTTGACGAATAATAGAAATATTACTGCGTAATGATTTTTCTGTTAATTCTTCAATAGGAATATCATCAATGAATATCTTTCCTTCTGTAGCATCAAAATATCTGAGTAATAAATTAAAAATTGTACTTTTTCCGTTTCCACTTCGTCCTACAATTGCGATTTTACGATGTGGTAATAAAGTCATATTCACTCCAGCCAATACGTAATCTTCATCTTTTTTATATTTAAATTTTACATCTTGAAACTTTATTTTTCCTTCTGCATGTTTTAATGTTCTTGTGCCATATTGCTCATCTGGATATAGTTTGTTTTCTAGTATTTCGTTTAGTCTATTCAATGAGACAGCAACTTTATTATAATTAATTCCAAAATCACTTAAACTTTCTACTAAGGAATCCACTCTCCATAACATTGTTTCAAACATAATAAAGATAGAGTATGCGATTTTACCTTGTACAACAAAGTATCCGCAAGTTGCGAATATAACACCTTGTAAGATAAAATAGAGCGCATTATTCCAGCTATAATAATTCACTTCATAATTAGAACTTTCTTTTCTCTTTTTATAGATATTATCTAAGAAGTGGAATAATTTCTTCTCGGTATTTTCTTTCATACCAAGTGCTTTTACTTCACGAATTCCACTGATGTTTTCTGTTGCGAATTTTACAGATTGATCGCTTTCTTTTCTAAGTTCTTTCTGTATTTTTTTAATTTTTGGGAATACTCGGTAGGACATAACTCCCATTACTAATGCGAAAAGAAGTACTTCTAATCCTAAAACAATAGAAATATAGAAAGCAATAAATACGACTACGATAGACACAAGTCCCTCTACAACTAAATAAATTAATCGATCTAGTAAACTTAAAATCTGTTCCGGTTCTTGTGTAATTCTATTCGTAAATTCTCCTACTCCCATTTCTTCAAAAGCAACTGCAGGTAATTGATCTACTTTACGATATAAATCTTTAGAAACATGAGATATAAATTCTAGTTCTAATGTTTTATAAAGTTTAGCTCTGATATTATAAATCAAACCATGAAATATTACTTGGATTGATTCGTAAGCAATTATGATATAAACAAACTCTTGAAATTGATTTTTTAGTAATGCTTCTAGAGCAAATCCCCAGATTAACGCTGTAAATAAGTATGGGATAAAGTTCAATAGAGTAAGAAAAATATAAATTATAAATTGTAGTTTCTTGTTTTTAAAGTAACGAAATAGTAGTCTAAATTCTTTGATAGAAACTTCTTTTTTTTCTTCCATTCAGTTTCCTCCTCTCTTGTTTTATTTTATCTCTACAGTTCAGTGTAGAGTCAAGAAAAAAACCATTACACGTGGTAATGGCTTTCTAAGAAATAGATCACGAAAAACAGCGAGAACATAATGTCTCACATCCATTACCACTTCGTTTTTTTGCATATTGAGTCTTCATCATGTTCTCACTCCTTTCTCTTCAAGTCACCACCACTATAACATAAGTGGAAAAGATTGTCAAACAAAAACAATGCTTATAGCATTGTTCCTAATAATTTCGCTGTTCTAACCATTTGTGTAGAATAACTCATTTCATTGTCATACCAGGCAACTACTTTTACCATTTGTTTTCCATCTACTTCAATTAATGTAGTACAAAGTCCATCGACTAAACTTCCGTAGTGAGAACCAATAATATCACTTGATACAATTGGATCCATGGTGAATCCTAATGTCTCATTTGTCGCATTCTTTAGTGCTTCATTGACTTCTTCTACGGTAACATTTTTCTTTAATTCTACTGTAAGATCTACTACAGATCCATCTGTTACTGGTACACGGAATGCCATTCCATCTAATTTACCAAGTAAGTTTGGAAGTACTTTTCCAACTGCTACTGCTGCTCCTGTACTAGCCGGAATAATATTGGCAGCTCCTGCTCTACCACGACGTGCTTTGATTCCTTTTTTATGAGCAACGTCTAAGATTGTTTGATCATTGGTATAAGCATGAACAGTAGTCATGAATCCTTTTTCAATACCAAATGCTTCATCTAATACTTTGGCAACAGGTGCTAGACAGTTTGTAGTACAACTTGCAGCACTGATGATTTCTTCACTACCATCTAATGTATCACTGTTGACATTGTATACAATAGTTTTCATATCTCCTTTACCTGGAGCGGAGATAATGACTTTTTTCGCTCCTGCTTCGATATGTTTATGAGCATCTTCGTATTTTACAAATTTACCAGTACATTCAAATACTTCATCAATTCCTAATTCTTTCCATGGTAAGTTGGCAGGATCTAATTCTTTACAGATTTTAATCTTATGATCTCCTACTTGGATATAATCTTCTCCATAAGTAATTTCATCAACACGATAATTCTTATGAGAAGTATCATATTTTAATAAATATGCAAGTTGTTCTGGTTCTGTAATATCGTTGATTGCAACGACTTCAAAATTAGAATCCTCTTCCATTAAACGAAATACTAATCTTCCTATTCTTCCAAATCCATTAATTGCTACTTTTATCATTTTTTCTTCCTTCTTTCTATTTTTTTCCCAGTTTTTTCTCTTCCAATTGCTGTATCAAACTCTTTTTGAAATACATCAATTCGTTCTAAAAAATCTAAGGTAGAATCTGGTTGTTCTTTCACTGTAACAATTTGATTCACGCCAGATTCTATGTATCTTTTTCTCATCTCATCTGTCATATTTGTTGTATCAATGAGAACATCAATGGTAAGTTTTTTCTCTTTGATTTCTTCTGGATGATGAATCTTGATGCCAGAAAAATGTTCAAAGTTTGTATTATGATTCATATCATTGATTGCGACTACTTGATACCCTGCTGCTTGCTGACATTCGTGATAAATATACTTTGCTTTTACTCCAAATCCGTGAATTGCAACACAAATCATAATAAGTGATTATTTCCACTAAAGCAACTATTACCAATAAATTCACGAAGTACACTATCTTTTGGAACTTCTTCTGATGGAATTGGTAAGAAGTTTCTCAAGAAATTAATTAATCTTAAGGCTTCTGGATAGACCGGATCATTTTCTCTAACACTAAACAATAATGGCTCTGCATAAGTTTTTAAAACTCCTAATTCATAAATAAGGGCAGAATTAATGATCTTGTCAACATCTTCCTGATAAGGGAAGATGTTTTTCTCTTCTCCGGCTCTTATTTTTGGCCACATGGATAGTGTGTCAGCGGCGGAATATCCACGGTACTTGTTATCACGAATAATTCTTCTTAGTTTTCTAGTATCACTGGTATGGATACGATTATGGTTATCGATGTTTAATTGTGTTAAAGGGCTCATATAGATGTGATATTTATGTTTTCTTTCAATGCTCATTGTCAGTTTATCATTTAAAGCATGTAATCCCTCTATTACAATCATATCATCTCCCACTAATTGTAACCATTTCTTTTTAAATTCTCTTTTACCGGTGATAAAGTTGAATTCTGGGAGTAATACTTTTTCTTTATTTAATAAACGAATTAAATGTTTATTAAATAGTTCTAAATCAATGGCATGAATACTTTCAAAGTCAGGGTTTCCATCTTTATCTAATGGGGTTTTATCACGATCTACATAGTAATCATCAATTGAAATTTGATGGGTACGAATTCCTTTGCTCTGTAAATAGATCTGTAATTTCTTACTGGTTGTTGTTTTTCCACTCGAAGATGGACCTGCTAGTAAAATGATGCGAATATTCTCTTTTTTGTGATAGATCTCTTCCGCAATATTTGATAGTTGTCCATCGTAATATGCTTCTGCAACACGAATTAAATCACCATAAAGTCCTGTTGATACACGCTCATTTAAATCAGCGGCATTATTGATTCCTAGTTTTCTACCCCAGACAGTATAATCTAGAAAAGCATCAAATAGTTTTGGATGATGCTTATAATCTAGAGTACATTCTGGATTATAAATATCTGGATAACTTAAAACAAAACCATTTCCTTTTATATAAGTTAACTTAAAATCATCTAATACTTTGGTACTATAAGCGAGATCTCCATAGAAATAATCATATAGATCATCTAATCGATAAAGATTAATATATGTATTACTAATATACTTTAATACATTTACTTTATCCATTTTATTTTTTGATTTGAAATATTTAATCGCATCAATTCTAGAGACACTTACTTTGGTAAAGATCAGGTTTTCTTCTACAATATTTTTCATCTCTGTTGAAAGTCTTCTAATGGTTGGTTTATCAATAGAAGCACCATGAATCTCACAATAGATTCCTTTATCAATGGAATGTTCTACAACAACATCTGCTTCACGGCCTAACACTCTTCTTACTGCCAAAATCAACACAAACTGTAAGCTACGACCATATATCTCATTACCAACATCACTCGAACGATCATAAAAGTCAATATCACAACTTTTTGTTACTTTCTCTGCAAGAGGTGTAATATCATTGTCTACTTTAGCAACTAAAATTGGATAATTATAATACTTTTTAAAACTATCGCTGATTTCTAAAAGAGTAGATTCTTCTAGAAATTCTTTCGTATCCTTATTCCTATAGTTTACTTTTATCATTCTCATAATTTTCCCTCTTATTCTATCCATAATCATTTTATCAAAAAACAAGCATTTTGTCACACTATTCTTTGTATAACTTCGATTCTTTTGCACTATATATAAATGTGAGGTGATAATTTGTTAATACCAACAGTGATTGAGAAAAGTAGTAATGGAGAAAGAGCGTATGATATATATTCTAGATTATTGAAAGATCGTATTATTATTTTAAGTGGTGAAATAACAGATGCCAGTGCGAATATTGTAGTTGGAGAACTGCTCTATTTAGATAGTTTAAATCACGATGATATTAGTTTATATATTAATTCTCCAGGAGGAAGTATTACTGCCGGAATGGCAATTTATGATACGATGAATTTCATTAAAAGTGATGTGTCAACCATTTGTATGGGAATGGCTGCAAGTATGGGGGCTTTTCTACTTTCTTGTGGGACAAAAGGAAAAAGATGTTGTCTACCAAATAGTGAAGTCATGATTCATCAACCATTAGGAGGAGCAGAAGGACAAGCAACGGAAATTAAGATTGTAGCGGAACGTATTTTAAAATTAAAAGATAAGTTGAATCGTTTCTTAGCACACAATACTGGTCAGAAATTAGAAAAGATTGAACAAGATACAGAACGAGATCATTTCTTAACGGCAAAAGAAGCTCTTGAATATGGGTTAATAGATAAAATCTTGTAATTCTTTAGTGCCTGTGTTATAGTAATAATAGGAGGGACTAAAGTATGATGCCAAGAAAAGTATCTTCAAAAGTACCACTCGTACTTGTTACAATTGTTGTTATCATTTTCGTATATGCAGTATGGTTTCCTAAGGGAGCAATTCGTAGAGAGATTCTCTTTTCACACCCAAAGGAAGCACTACTTTCTCAGGTAAAAGATTTAGGGGGAGGACGTTATAAATTAGAACCTGCTCCTGATTGTCCAGATAATACTTGTACGTATTATCTTTGTACAAGAGAGACTTATTTAAAGTTTGTAGAATGTAGTGCGGACCCAAATCCAATTGATTTAACAGAATAAAAGACATCAGTCCTTATTTGGAATGACGTCTTTTTTCTTTTTGTTTTTCTTCTACTTGTTGATAGTAAGTAACTCCTTTTTGATATTCTTCTTTGATTTTTTCTTTCATACTGCACCCCTTAAAAAAGCACACCGAGGTGCGCTTTTGATTCCTTATTTAGATTGGTAGTTAGATGTACTTCCTAGGTGTTGTTCACCCATTTGTACTAATCTCTTAGTGATTTCTCCACCAACTGTACCATTAGCACGTGAAGTAGCATCTGGACCTAAATTAACACCAAATTCGTTAGCAATTTCGTATTTCATTTGTTCGATTGCTTGTTTAGCTCCAGGAACAACGAATTTATTAGTTGTACTGTTTTTCATATCGTTTCACCTCCTGTACACTAATAGAATGTGTACATTTCAAGGTTTCATACAAAAAACATTTTGGTAATTTTTGGGTTAAAGTAAATCACTGGTATCTTCTTCAAAGTTAGAAATCGTTTCAACATTTTTGATACACTCTTGAATCAGTGTCTCATAATCAAATGTCGTTTCCATTTCTCTTGCTTTTTTTAAATCCGGATGAATGACTGGATGTTTTGGAACAAAGATGGTACAACAATCCTCAAATGGTAAAATACTTGTCTCATAAGTACCAATCTTTTCACTCATACGAATAATTTCTAATTTATCCATACATGCGAGAGGACGAATCACAGGCATGTTGGTCACTTCATTAATCACACTCATACTAGTTAATGTTTGACTTGCCACTTGTCCGATACTTTCCCCATTTACGATAATCTTACAATTTCTTTTTCTCGCAAGTCTCTCTGTAATACGATACATCATTCTACGCATAATGGTTATCATATAAGTAGGGTCACAATTTTTAAAAATTGCTTCTTGTAATTTTGTAAATGGAACAATATGTACTCTGATATGACCAGAATATTCATTTAAAATAGAAGCTAATTTTAAAACTTTATTTTTTGCTTCAATACTAGTATGTGGTGGAGAATCAAAATAAATACATTCGATTTGAACACCACGTTTTAAAGCAAGATATCCTGCAACAGGACTATCAATTCCCCCACTCAACATCAACATTCCTTTTCCTTGAATCCCAACAGGATAACCTCCACAACCTTCTACTTCTTCTGTATAAAAATAAGTTCCTTCTGTTCGAATTTCTATTGAAAGCATTAATTCTGGGCGATGAATATCTACTTTCTTACCAGGTAAATATTTCAGTAAATAACCTCCTACTTGTCTACTTACTTCCATACTCTTCACCGGATAAGTTTTATCTGCACGATCTGTTACAACCTTAAATGTTTGAAAATCTTTCTTTTCTAAAATCGTCTTAGCGATTTTTTTTATTTCCTCTAAATCTTGGCTCTCAATTCTTTCACAAATCACAATACTATGTAATCCAAATACTTTTTTTAATTGATTTACTACTTCTTCAAATTTATGATCATTCACTTCAATAAACATACGAACTCTATTTTTTATAATATTGACATCGTAATTTTGTAACATCTCTTCAATATTTTTCGTCAAAATTTTAATAAACAAATTTCGATTCCCTTTTTTCGTTGTCAATTCTCCATATTTAATTAATATTACTTTCTCCATACCTTTTTCCTCCGTTGTTTTATTATATCAAAGAAAAAGATGGTCTTCAAGGACTCATCTTAGTTTGCTTGACTATAATTTAATCCAATTGTAAATTGAACATCTGTTGCAGGATTATTATTTTCTGGATCCCATTCTACACGAATTGTCATTTCTTTTGTTGCTCCACTTGCTAACTCTTCTTGTTCTGTTAGACCACTATGAGTAACTACAATAGAACGATCCTCTTCTGTTAGTCCATTTACATCAATACTATCTAATTTCGCATCAATCGTTCCAGCATTGTGAATTGTAACAGGGATTTCTACTGAAGCTCCAGGATATTCTAATCTTGGTACAGTAATCGTTAATGTATTTTTATCACCAGAAATCTGAGCAGTAGCTCCAGTACTACCTGCTTCCACAATAGAACCTACTTCACTAAATTCCATATTAAATTCTCCACTCGCTGTTGCTGTACCACTGATATTGATTGTTTCAGATAATAACGCATATCCAATTGTTACAACCAAAAGTAATAATAATCCTCCAAGTAATATTTTCTTATTCTTCATACTCTCTCACCTTTCTTTTCTATTCCAAACATTATAGATAATGTTTAGCTCCATTTTTTAATACTTCCTCTTCTTTTAAAAGAAATAGGTAAATTGTTTTCTCTTTTGTAATATAAAATACATGTCTATTTTTACCAACATAATGCATCATTGGTAAACTTAAATTTTTCGATAATTCATACATCTCTCGAAAGTTTGTCACATGAACAACTTCTTTTTCTTTCGCATTTACCGATTCTTTTACATCGATAATCATTTCCCCATAATTTTTTAAAATCACTTGAATCAATTTCTCATATTCATTTGTACGACGATCTAACCATGTTTTTATGATCAAACAAATCAAGAAAAAGATCACTACATTACAAGCAACAAGTACCATTAACATTGGTTTTGTAATTTCAACTTTCTCTTCATCATAAACAATTTGATTTTCTTTTCCATTTTCATATACTTCTAATTTTGATGTTTTAGAAAGTGGTATTGATAAACAAGTTTGGTATTGATCATCATATGACTGATTCTCAATCATTCCATTGAACTGAACTTGATAACAGACATCTAAATTTGCTCGTACTGTAGAACTGACCTCATCTCTGATTCTCTCTACAGTATCTATATAAGAATTCAAATTCAATGTATACTCCATGGACTCTTCAAATTCTTTTGTATCTTGTTCAAAAGAATCTTCTTCTAATGTTTCTGTACGATTTAACAATTCTTGATCTTCATCCGCACCTGGTTCTTGATATAAAACCGTTAATTGTGTAGAAAGCGTTTTCTTTCCCATTAGCTTTGTTTTCTCTTCACTTTGGAACTGATAACGCGGAGATAATTGGATAGTATCAATCAAATCTAAAATATAAGAACTATTCTCGTTCAAAGATTCACTATCGACAATTTCATTTTCTTTCAAATTGACTTGATAAGAAAAATCTGCTTTATTTTGATAATGTAGTAACTCCGAAGCAATCTCTCCATCTTCTTTTTTCACAAAAGCATATCCAAATAATCCTAAGAAAAGAAACTGTAATAGAATTAATATTACAAGTAATATTTCAGGCTGTTGACAAAGTCGATTTTTCAAATCGGCTTTGTCATACAACCTTTTATATTCCCCACGGATGCCCAAAAAAAAGAGCAGTTTTAGGGATTTAATATCTAAAATTGCTCATATTTTGATGCTTATGCCCCACTTTGAAAATATTAAAATTTTTCATTTTTCAAAATAGGTAGTTTGTCAACACTCTGAATATTACAAGTAATATTTTCAAAGTCTTTTTCATGTTTCACCTTCCATCTAACCATATAGAATATCATTTAGAATTAAACGCGGATATCCAAGAAATGGAATCTTTCCAACAACCACTCCTTCATACTGATCTTCAGTCACCGGATATAAATCCATTTCTTTATTATTATCCCCTTTTGTTACAAAGTATTTCTCTTGTTTCTGATTGAACTTCACTTCTACAACGCGATGTACGATATACTGATTGTCTAACCTATATTTAATAATATCATCTTTTTGCACACTTGAAAATGGTTTTTTTTGAATTAGTACAATATCTCCACGATGAATAGAGGGATACATACTATTACTGGCAATAACTAAAGTATTTTCTGGAACAACTTTTACGCCTAAAAATAGAAAAACGATTATGACAACAAAGTAAACAATTCCTGTCTTTAATGATGGGATATGATAACTCTTTGTTTTCTCTTTCCAAACAAGAGAACTTGTAATAAGAAAAAGAAGAAACAAAGCAAGTAGTTCAAAAATAGTAACCAGTTTAGGATCTAACGTTGGCAAAATTGGCATTGTATAAAGGACAAGATAAGGAATCAGTAAATAACTGACACTTGAAAGATATCCACCATAATTGCTGAGAAAAGACAACATCAAATCTTTGACAAAATAAGGAATCAGCAAGAATAAAAATAAATATCCAACTCCTGATAAAGATTGAAAATAACGGACATCTGTTAAAATATTAAAATTAGCAAACGTAAAAACAAAAGCCAAAGTAAGAGCAAGAATTCCCTTTTGTTCTTCTTTTATCGTCGAGAAAAGATAATATCGCACATACTCTTGAATGAGAAAAATAGGAATCGTTAAAATGACATTTTCTAACATACCAGATACCGTCACATTATACGGATTATGAGAAAATCCAATGCGAATCCCAATCATAAAATAAAGAATATAATAAATGAGATAAATGACACCTATACAATATAGTAATTGCTTTTGTAACCGCTTATCTTGATAATGTTGATTTTCATAGAAAAAGAGGAGATAAATCGCAAACATAATCCAAATTAAAACTCTTAAAATACGAAAATTATGAATGAAGGAAAAACTTTCACTAGAAATAATAGTAACCAACGTTAAAATAAAAAGTAGTAAACGATTTGTTTTCACATGCACTCCTCCTTCATTTAATCATAGTTAATAATAATATATAAATATTTTGTTTGATTTTGTAACGTGTAGCTAATGGTTGCTCGCACTTGCTGACTTCCTACTGGCAAATACATATTACTTGTTACTGTAATCGTGATGTCAACAGTCTCATTTGGTAAAATGGTATCCTTAGAGACAGTAGCAGAAACAGAATGAATAAAACTCCAACCATTTTCTGTAATCTCAGCCGTAGCTTGTCCATTTGTCATCGGTAATACAGTAGGATTTTGAATCTGAATGTGAAACTGATTGGTATTACTTCCACTAACAATTCCAAGTCTCTTATCATAATTAATCGTCAGAGTATCTTCACTCCATGATTCACTGTCGAAGTCGACAAAGTCTTTATGATTCGATTCTGTATGATAACGGTTATTCGCAGTATCTACAATGATTGGCGTATGAGGAAGTATTGTCCCTTCATAATATTCCATTGTACTAACTGTTCCCTGGACAAGTAGCGTTTCTTGAAACAAAGCATATCCTACCGATAACAAGAAAAGATAGCACACGAAAAAAATACTAAAAACAGAAATAAATCTTTTAGAAAGTTTTCTCATGGTAATCACCTATGCCCTATTTTTTTCATTGTAACGAATTTACCCTAAAAAAAGCAAGTATCACCTTGCTTCTCTCTTAATTAACTTCGCATGCATCACAACACGATGTCCAAAATTATCTTGACAAGTAGATAAAGTTAAAACCTTATCATTCGTATTTACTGTAGCTGAAAAATTTACTTCACTTCTACTCTTCATCGTATTTAAAAATTCTTGATAACTTTCTGTAGTCGAAAAATTCGTTGTAATATAATAACTTTCTGCCTCAATCGTATATACACTAAATACTTGCCACATCGTATTTTCAGTCGGAGTAGACATACGAATAATATAGTTATTTTTATTATTATACCAAGAACTTGTTAATATATTCTTTAAACTTCCAAACATGGTCTGATTATATCTACTATGGGCATAAATAATGGTATTTTGATCAAAATTGGTCGCATCATTTCGATAATCCATAAATACCCAACCCGCATCATTCTGAGTCTTATCAAAGGCATGAGACAAATAATAAGAATTATCTGTTGTTTGAACAACTGGATAATTGATATTGGTTCCCTTTACTTCAATCCATCCAACAGTATCAGAATTCTTTTGTAATAATTCATTAAAATCTACTTCTAACAAATCCATTTTAATATAATCCCAATAGTCATCTGGTTGATCTTCTTCAGGAGGATTTACAAGCTCTGTTTTCTCACTGTCTTTCTTCTCCGTTTTCTTTACCGTTTCTGATGTTTCTTTTGCTAATTGGTCAATTTTTCTATTATCCTGAAACCAATTCCAAATCAAAAACAAAGAAACAACAAAAACACAAAAAGAAAGAAAAAAAGCAAAGATCAAAAGACGTTTTTTACGACGCTGTTTTTTGATTCTCTCTACACGTGACATTCTTTTTGTTTTTTTCTTCTTCACTCTTATCCCCTCATTTTCTTTAGGATGATTGTTTCTCTTGTTCATATGTTTGACATTTGTCTTGAAACGTATCATAATCTGTTTCATCAATAAATCTCTTCAAGTAATCTTCTTGTTCTAAATGATCCAGTGTATCTGCTAACATTTTATACTCAGGTGTTTCTAAATCATTTGTCATATCTCTATCCTCTGCATTTTCTATCGCATTACTAAAAAATTCTGTATCTCCCATTTTTATTCCTCTCTTTAAAAGAAGTAGTTTTTTATGCTACTTCTCACTTCCATATAGTTTTAATAATTTATCGTAAATTCCAGGTTCCACACGATTTAAAGAATTAATTGTCAGTTCTAATGACTTATGATATTCTCCTTTATAAAACAAAACTTCAGAATACGTCAATTTCTTATCTAAACCTTCAACAGAACTACGATAACGATTCCCGTAGACAATCGCCATTTCTGCAAACATTGCGGTTTTTAAAAGTTCTTTGGTTGTCATATAAAGTTTTAAAACCAAATCCCTTGCTGTATCAACCCTTGTATTTAAAGTAGTAATCGTAATTGGTTTCTTATCAAGTTCTTTTACAATCTCACGAATTGCAGCCCCTGCTTCCTTCAATTCAACAAAATAAGTATTTGGAATCACAGGTAAATTATAATCTCTAATTTTTAATTTAGACTCTTTTAGAATACCTCTAATTTCATCTAATTGTTCACGTGCCCTGATCTCATCTGCCTTCATTCCACCAATGACTTCTAACGTTTCATCTAATCGTTCTTGTAAAGAAACTAAACGATTTGTTAAAAGTTCAATTTCATTTGTCAATTTAGAATAGGCAAATGTACGATTTCCAGTATGTTCTTGAAAAATTTCAAAATCATGATTTAAAGTTAATAATTTATTTTTCACTTCATTTAATACCGCTACATCATCATTGGATAAGTGATAAGTATTTTTAATTGTATCAAACTTCAAAAAGATATCTTCCACAGTACGATTCATCCTAGACAATTTTGTCTGGAATGTCTTACTTGCATTTTCATAAATACTACGTTCTTTCTTCTCTTTTTCAAAATCTTGATATAACTGTTCAAAATATTCTAATAATATTTTCAACTCAAATAAACTATCCTCTAAATTTAATTTCAAAGCTCTTTTGCGAATATCTAATATTTTCTTATTTGCCTCTTCAATATTATACTCGACATTCAAATAATCAAGAGGATAGCCTTGATGTACCATCGTCTTATAGATTTCCATAGATTCCGTCATTTTCTTTGGTAAAATACTCGTTGCTAAAAGTTCAATACTAGGTAATTCTTCGATCACAATTTCCATATGTTTTAAAGAATCATCGATCACTTTCATCACTTGTGTAATTTCTGTATATTGGTTCTTATCCATCACAAGTTCAAACTGTTCAAACATTTTCGCAATCGTCCCAAATTGATTTTTTACAACATCTTCCGCTTCTCCAAACTCTGTACGGGTTGCTAAAAACTTCTCGTATAACTCTCGATACTTCGTCTTTAACTTTGTAATAATCGCACGATTTTTCTCTTCACTTGTAGTAATAGTACGAATCTCTGATAATAAGAATTCAGAATTTGCTTTTACTTTATACAATTCCATTTCTAACTTTGCAACTTTATACAAACTACTCTTATAATCTTTTTTAGAGAGAGAATAATCAGCTTCCAATAATAAATCAGTTACTTTCGGTATTTGATTCTTCTTAATATCTTCTAATCTCTTTTTCCAATTTTCATACATTGCTTCTACAGTTTCATTTTTTAAAAATGTCTCTACTTTTGACAATTCTGGAGAAATTGGTGCAGAATCAATTTCATTTTTTTCTATTTCAAGTTCTTCTAAATGACGCTTTAACTTTTTATTTCTCTTACTTCTCATCAAACATAGAACGAATACAACAAGTATAATAGTAATTGCATATATAGTAAGAAGGATTAAAGTATGCCTATTCACTTGTATCACCTCGTTAGTATAACTATATCACAATCGTGTATTTTTTTGCAATATTTTGTCTAATTTTTGTGAATATTGTAAAGTAGACCAAGTTTTTCATTGACTTTTCCACCTTTTTGTCATATAATTATGTATGCGTATGAACGAAAAGAGCAGCTGAATGATTTGCTTATTAATGTGTTTATTACCATGTGGGTTGTAGTAACTTTGCTGCTAAGCGAAACATTTTAAATAAACACCCTAGTAACAAGATCATTCCCTCTCTCTTGGAAACTACGTAAGAAGGAGGAATAGTATGGCAAGATACACTGGTCCAGAATACAGAAGAGCACGTCGTGTTGGTTTCTCTACTACAGAAACAGGAAAAGAATTAGCTAAGAAACCATACGGACCTGGTGCACATGGACAAGATCGTAAAAAGAAAGCATCTAACTATGGAGAACAACTTCAAGAAAAACAAAAAGTTAGATACATGTATGGGTTAACAGAAAAACAATTCAAGAAAACATTTGTTATGGCTGGAAAATTAAAAGGAGTTCATGGTGAAGACTTATTAAAATTATTAGAAAGTCGTCTAGATAACTTAGTATATCGTATTGGATTTGCTACAACAAGAAGAGGTGCTAGACAATTAGTAAACCATGGACATATTACAGTAAATGGTAAGAAAGTAGATATTCCATCTTACCAAGTAAAACCTGGTGATGTCATTGCAGTAAAAGAAAATGCAAAAGAACATCCAGCAATTAAAGCTAGTTTAGAAGCTATGAACAAACGTGTTGAATTTATCACTTACGATGAAAAAAACATGAGTGCTACTTATGTTAGATATCCTGAAAGAAGTGAATTAAGCCCAGAAATTAACGAATCATTAATCGTTGAATATTACAACCGTTAAAAAAGAGGAAGCAACTTTGCTTCCTTTTATTTTTGTCTATTTAAAGCATGGTACTTTGTCAGCAAAGCATCCAAAGAACGATCTTGTTCCGCAAGTATCTCTTGCACCTGCTTTTTTTGTTCTAAAGATAACTGCTCTGTTTGTTCTAAATAATAAATATCTACTAAAGAAACATGATACAAAAGTGATAAAGCAAACAGACGAAAAACACTCTGTTGGTGCTCTAACCCTTTTTCTCGATCATATTCACTCAATGTATTCGTAATCAAACAATCATCAAAATCAATCCACTTAATATGACCATTCCAATACAAAATATTATCTACATCAATATCTGTATAAATATATTCAGAACGATGTTCCATACATTCTTTTTCCACTAAATACAAAAGTGATTCTAATTCCTTTTCATCAAATGTATCTAATTGTTGTGATAACGGTTGATATTGCTGTTCAAACACCATTTCATACCCGATAAAACCATCATTAGATAACCAAGCTTTCAGTGGAACAATATCTTTTTTTGACGGATGATTTAAAAAATACTGTACTACTTTTGCTATTCGTTCTCTTTTCTCGCTTCCAATCGAATCTTTATATATTTTTACTAAACGATTCGCATTTAATTGATAAATGATACTATCTTCACTTTCACGAAAAATAGGAAATTTGATATTCTTTTCATCTAGCCAAGTAATCTTCTCATTCATTCCATGTTCCAACATAATATTTCTTCTTACCACGACGAACAATTGTTAAAGTTTGTTCTAATGCCTCTTGTTTAGAAACAACAAATTCTAAGTCAGTGATCTTTTCTCCATTTACACTAATACTACCCGCTGTAATCCACTCACGGGCTTCTCTTTTACTACTCGCGATCTTATGAGTTACTAAAAATTCAACTAAGTTCATCTCTTCTGTGATATCAAAATGAGGAACATCCTTTAATCCGATCTTTAAATCCTTGACAGATAATTTTTGAATATTACCACTAAATAGTAATTGACTCATCTCTTCTGCTTTTTCAAACTCTTCTTTTCCATGTAAATCCGTAATGATTTCACGGGCCAATGCTTTTTGTGCAACACGACTTTCTGGGTGTTGTAATTGTTCTTTCTCAATTGCTTCTATTTCTTCTTTTGATAAGAATGTAAATACTTTTAAGTAGTGAATGACCATCTCATCATCTGTATTAATTAAGTATTGATATAATTCATAAGAGGATGTTTTATTTTTATCCAACCATAAGGCATTTCCTTCACTCTTACCAAATTTATTGCCATACTTATCTAAAATCAAAGGCATGGTAAATCCATAAGCAGTCTTGTTTAATTTCTTTTTAATTAAATCAATTCCTGTGGTAATATTTCCCCATTGGTCAGAACCTTCTACTTGCATAATACAATTCTTTTCTTGAAACAAATGTAAGAAATCATTTCCTTGTATTAATGTATAAGAAAACTCTGCATAAGTAATTCCAGTATCTAATCTTCTTTTAATAATATCTTTATTCAACATGTAATTTACGTTGATATACTTTCCTACATCCCTTAATAATTCCAAAAATGTAATATCCTTTGTCCAATCATAATTGTTTACAACTTCTGCTTTTCCATCAAATATCGCACTCACTTGATTACGAATTCCTTCTAAATTCTTCTCTACGGCTTCTTTTGAAATTAACTCTCTTTCTGCAGTTGGTCTTGGATCTCCAATCAAACCTGTAGCTCCACCAACCAATAAAATAGGATGGTGTCCTGCTTTTGCTAAACGTTTTGCAGTCACCAAAGAAGAATAGTGTCCTAAATGTAAACTATCCGCAGTTGGATCTGTTCCCCAGTAAAAAGTCACTTTCTCTTCATCTAATTTCTTCTGTAAATCATCACCAGCGACGTCCTTAATTAAACCTCGCCACATTAATTCTTCATATAATGTCATGTTATCCCTCCTAAAATAAAAAAGTATTTTACGTTTTAAGGGCGAAATAACCGCGGTACCACCTTAATTCATAAAATACTTTATGCACTCTTCTCTTAACGCGAGATGACGTTTCTACTCCTGACTTGTATTTCAAAAAAATATCTTGACTTATTCTCACCAACCATAAGCTCTCTTTTTTCCAATATTTTTTCTACTTAGAATCATTCCCTGTAGAATTTATACAGTTATCTTAACATATTCCCCTTATTTCGTCAAATGTTCATCCAAGCGTTGTTCTTGCTCTTTCAAATAATTTTCAGAAAGCATATTCTCACTCACTTGTTTTTTTAAAGAGACAATCTGTGGTAAAATATCTTTTATGCGATTTTCGATGCGATTGAGAATAGATGTTGATTTATCTGCTTTTTTAATCAATGCCATAAATACCGCAATATGATGACTCCCTAAATAAGTAAATAGTAATCTTGTTTGAAATTTTTTTAACTCATAAACAGGAAAGATCGTTACTTTATCACTATTAACAAATCTTCTAAAATGTTCCATATCTCTTGGATAAGAGTCATTAGCAAGTTGATCTAATAACTTTATCACTCTTTCCCTGTTTTCACGATCAAACTCTTTTAAATCCGCTGTCAAATAGTCTCCTCCAGATGGTCTTTCCACAAAAATAATTTTATTTTTTACATGAGCTTCTTTTTGAATGAGTTCTTCCTCCGGTATTTCATAGTACCTCAATAATCTCTCTTGCACTTCTCTTTGAATATTCTGGTAAAAACCAATTTGATTCTCCATATCTTCTAAATCTTCCCCACTAGAAGCTTGGGCGAAAACTTGATACTCTTCAATCTCTGATTCTAGCTTTTCCAAAATATAACTCATAATTTGTGCATAATACTTTGCACTTTCCTGTGGTAAAACATCATTCAAGTGTGTTAAGCTCTCTAAACTCTTTACATGATCCCAATATAATTCTTGATCTTGATGATAAACATCTTGCTCGTACTCGCTGTTTGAAAGCAACTCTTCAACCGAAACTGATTGTTGTTCCATCGTTTCCATTTCTGCTTGCTTTTGCTGTGCGATCAGAAGATCTTTTCTTTCCTGATCATACTGATAATAAATCGCTAAATCTTTAAAAAAATCTTCGCAATCTATTTTTGACTCAGATATTTCAGTAACAACCTTTTGTTCTTCCTCCGTCAAAGAATATAATTTTTTACTCATCATTTTACTACGAACGCTTCTTAAAACACTTATTTTCTGTTCAATTCTTTTTTTATCCTCTCTTGCATGTTCATTATTTTTTTTCATCTCATCATATAACTGTGATAATAATTCAGCAAACTTACCATTTACTTCTATATACTGAGGAGAAATAGAATAAAATTTTGAAATTTCTTTTAATTCATCATAATGGTTTTCAGGAAAAAAATCTGACATCAGTTCTTTTTGACTTTTATTCCATGAGACAATTTGCATAATCACTCTATCTTTTTGACTAAGTAACTTCCTTAATAAGTGTTCCTGAGCTCTTTGTTTGTTCAAAGAATCTTGTTCTTTTTTGAAGGAATCTAAACTTTGAGCGATCAATTCAATCAAAATAGTTTCATATCTCGTCTTTTCTTTTAAAAATGCTTGAAATTTTTCTTCCAGAGAAAAACTTTTAGGATTCATGACTTTCCTCCTCATGTAATTCTTCTATAATAGATTCAATCTTTTTTCCATAAGCAATAGAATCATCATATAGAAATTGCAACTCTGGAATGTGTCTTAACTCAACACGATCCATTAATTCTCTTCGAATAAATCCCCTAGCATCTTTTAAAGCCTTTAAAGTTTCTTCTTTTTTCTCTTCTTTCATCACTGTAACATATACCTTCGCATAACTAAGATCATTCGTTGTACTTACCTTAGTAACCGTTACAAGACGAATGTCAGGATCCTTTACTTCTGTCATAAGGATTGCACTAATTTCTTTTTCTAATAAGCTATTTACACGTTCTACTTTTACTTGATTCATCTTAATCACCCTTCAATCTCACTATAACATAATTCCATTCATTTTCACAACTATCTCAATATCTTTTTCTTGATTTCTTCTTCTTTTACAGTAAAATTCTGTTCTTTTAATGTTTCAATTGGAAACAGCTGTGACAAAAAACAAGAATGTTCTAACGGAAGATTTTCTTCACTAAAAGCCTTTATTTGGTTTAATGTTTCCAAATTCACTAAATAATTATTTGGTTTAAAACCATCTATATCATGAATTTGTTGGTAATAATATAAATAAAGTTCTTTTTGCTTTTGATACCATGCAAGTACAAATTCATCATATGGACAAGTAATCATTGCATTCGTTTCTAACTCAACAGTAATCGGTTCTTTTCGAAGTATTTTTTGTAACTTTACTTTCTCCAGTTTCTTTTGAAAAAATTGTATTGTTTTTCCCATTTTTACACCCACCTTGGAAGAAATATTATAACACTATATTGATCTATATGTAAATAAAATATGAAAGAACACAAAAATTCACATATTTTTCCATTTTTTATATTTTGACATAATTCTCCCATAATTCCGTGTTATATTGATCATGGAGGTGGAAATATATGGATTTAATTCCAAGAGATCATTTTTTTAGTGATGCATTTGATTTATTTGATACCAGAGCATGGAAAGATAGTAATCTTATGAAAACAGATATTTATGAAAAAGATGGGAAGTACCACCTAGAAGCAGATCTACCTGGATTTGATAAAGATAATATTCAAGTAGACTACAATGATGGATATTTAACAATTCACGCTACGAAAGAAGATAAAGTAGAAGAAAATGGTAAATATATCCGTCGTGAGCGTCATTATGGAGAGGTATCAAGATCTTTCTATGTTGGTGATATTGATGAATCAGATATTAAAGCAAAATTCAAAGATGGAAGTTTAAAAATTACTTTCCCAAAAGAGAAAGAAGAAAGAAAAGAAAAAACATCTATCTTCATTGACTAAAAGAGAGTTATCTCTTTTTTTATTGCTCTAATAAATTGATAATTGCTTGATAGTATATTTTTACTTGTTTCAATAATTCCTCTACTGATACAAATTCATTTGCTTGATGAATATGATTATCTACACCTGGGAAAGCACAGCCAAAAGCGATACAGTTGTTCATACTTTTGGCATACGTACCTCCACCAGTGGTAATAGGAATTGATTTCGTATCACCAGTTACTTTCTGATATGCCGTCCATAAACTTTGGACAAGAGGATCTTCTAACTCATAGTAAAGAGATTCATCTTGATCTAATATTTCGAACTTCCAATCTTTGATATGAAGTTTGTTTATTTTCTGAATGGTATCTTCAATATGACAAGTGACAGGAACACGGATATCTAATGTTCCAATGATTTGATTATTTTCTTTTTTGATGACACCTTGATTACATGTTAGAATACCATATTGATCTTTCTCATTGATTCCTAGTCCTATTCCATCATAAGATAAACCGATATACTGATTATATTGTTGAACAAAAGGGTCATGAAAATGAGCTACTTCTAAGGCATACATTAAATAAGAGATAGCATTTCTTCCTTTTTCAGGAGTAGAAGCATGAGCCGAAGTTCCAAATACCTCAATCTGATCCATTTCATCTTGTTTTGTTATATGATAGTTTAAGTGTTGTTCTTCTAAGTACGATGTCAATAAAGAGGCATCATAACTATGATTTAAAATGGTAATCTTGACATAGTCTGGTACTGCATTATCACTTGTTCCACCTGTAATATCGATTATATTGGTATGGCTGGTTTGAAAAGAAATTAAAATTCTTCCCTTTTCTCCATGAATACCAGGAAAGGTTGCATCTGGCGTAAAGCCTACATGAATATCTCCTTCTACTCTTTTATAATACTCCATATCTTTAGACCCAGACTCTTCATTACAACCGAGAATCAATCTCACTTTCTTATTACTTGGTAAATTATTACTTTTTAATAATTTCATAACATATAACATCGCACTTACTGCACCCTTATCATCACTGACTCCTCTTCCATATAATTTACCATCTATTTCTGTTAACTGAAAGGGATTGGTATTCCAACCTGTTCCTTCTGGTACAACATCTAAATGACATAAAATACCAACGATATCTTTCCCTTCTCCTACCTCAATATAACCACAATAATCATCTAAATTCTTAGTCTTTAAACCATAACGTTCCCCTATTTTTAGTGCTTCTTCTAAGCACTTTTTATTTTGTATTCCAAAGGGAGTATTCTCTTCTTCAGAATAAATACTTGGATAACGTACTAATCTTTCTAAATTCTGAATGATTTCTTCTTTCATATATCATCACCTATATATATTATTCGAAAAAAAAAGAGGAAATATCCTCTTATCTTGCAATTTCTACCATTTCATAAGATTCAATGGTATCTCCTACTTTAATATCATTAAAATTCTCCACTGTAATTCCACATTCTAATCCTTTTTTTACTTCTTTAACTGTATCTTTACCACGTTGTACAGAATTGATATTTCCATCATAAATCACAATTCCATCACGAATAACACGTGCTTTACTAGAACGTTTAATGATACCATCTGTTACATAACTACCAGCAATGGTACCTACTTTAGAGAATTTAAATAATTGTCTTACTTCCGCTGTACCAAGTGTCTTTTCTTCATAAACAGGCTCTAACATACCTTTCATAGCAGCTTCCATTTCCTCTACTACTTTATAGATAATATCATAAAGTCTAATTTCAACACCTGCTTCTTTGGCACGATCTTTCATCTTATTATTTGGTCTTACATTAAATCCGATAATAATCGCATCAGAAGCTTTGGCAAGAACAATATCACTTTCAGTAATAGCTCCTACACTAGAACGAATGACATTGACACGTACATCTTCTACTTGTAGTTTTTCTAGTGAATTTTTAACAGCTTCACTACTTCCATTCACATCAGCTTTAATAATGACATTAATTTCTTTGGTACCACTTTGAATACGAGCAAATAAGTCATCTAATGAAGCAGCTCTTTGACTAGAACGTTCTTTTGTCTTAGCTTGTTCTTTTCTCTCTTCTCCAATACTACGGGCTTGTTTTTCTGTTTCAAAAGCCATAAACTTATCACCAGCAATTGGTGTATCATTTAATCCTGTCACAGATACTGGTGTTGATGGTAATGCTTCTGTAATCTCTTCTTCTCTATCATTTTTCATAGTACGTACTTTTCCATATGCTGTACCAACAACAATTGGATCTCCTAAACGAAGTGTTCCATTTTGAATTAATAATGTAACAACTGGTCCTACATGTGGATCTAATCTTGATTCTACAACAGTACCACTGGCATAACGATTTGGATTTGCTTTATAATCTTCCATATCAGCAATTAATAATATGTTTTCTAAAAGAGAATCAATTCCTTCTCCAGTCGTTGCAACAATACGGTTATATAATGTATCTCCACCCCATTCTTCTGGAGTAAGACCATATTCTGTTAGTTGTTGCATAATTCGATCTGGATTAGCACCTGGTTTATCCATTTTATTAATTGCCACAATAATTGGTACTTTAGCAGCTTTCGCATGGTCAATTGCTTCTTCTGTTTGTGGCATAACACCATCATCAGCGGCTACAATAATAATGATAATATCGGTAATACTAGCTCCTCTCGCACGCATTTCCGTAAACGCAGCATGTCCTGGTGTATCGATAAAAGTAATTGGTTTATCATGATATTTTACTTGATATGCATTAATTGCTTGCGTAATACCCCCTGCTTCTCCTTCGGCAACACTTGTCTTACGAATTGTATCCAAAAGAGTTGTCTTACCATGGTCAACATGTCCCATAATTGTAACAACAGGAGCACGTGATACTAAATCTTCTTCTCTATCATGAATTTCAAAGTTTTCAAAATTGGTTACATCGACTGCTTCCTCATTCTTTAACTCTTTTCCATATTCAAGCGCTAAAATAGAAGCATTATCAAATCCTAAACTCTGATTTACTGTACACATAATTCCTAGTGTAAATAATTTCTTTACTAAATCTGCACTCTTTACCCCTAGTGCAGTAGCCAGATCAGCAACTGTCATCCCCTCTTTATAAACAACAGTCTTCTCATCTGTTACTGGTGTATTAGAAACTAATTTTTCTTTATTCTTATACATTTCTTTTTTCTTCGCTTTAAAGTTCTCTTTCTTTTGTTGTTTTGAATCCTTCTTTTTCTTCTTCGTATTCAACTTTTCTTTCTTCACAGTTTGATCTACTTCTAACTGTTCTTCATCAATTAATTCCTCTACACGATCTTCAATTGCCTCTTCTAGTACTTCCTCTCCAACTTCATCGTCATTATCTAAAAGAGTAATCGCTTCATCATCCAACATGTCATCTTCTGTAGAAACCTCAATACCAAGTCTCTTACATGCCTCTAAGATCTCTTCTACTGTCTTATTCACATCTTGTGCATATTCTAGCACACTCATCATAGACATCACCTCTTTCACAGTTTCTATTTCAACATTCCAAGCAACTCCTCATACACTTCATTCGGTACAATCACTTTTAATGTACGATCTAACACTTTCGTACTCTGTGCCTTGATAATCACATCACGATCTAACTTTATATATGCTCCATGTCCATTCATACGTCCTATCGTATCAACTTTCACTTCATTTTCTGGTGTTCTAACAATACGAACCAATTCCTTCTTCGGATACTTTTCTTTTGTTACAACACATGTACGCATTGGTATCTTCTTCTGTTTCATTTTACTACCCCTCTAAAATGTTAATTCCTTCTTCACGTGCTTGCTCATATGTTTTCACATCAATTTTATAATGCGTTAAACGTGCTGCCAAACGAACATTCAAACCTTTCTTACCAATGGCTAGAGAAAGATTCTCATCATCGACAACCACATAAGCTGTCTTCTTCTTTTCATCTGTAATACATACATGTAAATTACGAGCAGGACTTAAAGCATTTTCAATAAACTTCACATCATCATGATCATATGGAATAATATCGATCTTTTCTCCATTTAACTCTTTAATAATACGACTAATTCTTCCTCCATGCTCTCCAATACAAGCCCCTACTGGATCTACATTCAAAACATTAGATATCACAGCAACTTTACTTCTTACTCCAGCCTCGCGAGCTACACTATAAATTAGAATTGTTCCCTCATTAATCTCTGGAATTTCTAGTTCAAAAAGACGTTTTACAAATCCATAATGTTTACGTGATAATAAAATTAATGGGCCTTTTGAATTACTTTCAACTTTACTAATATATACTTTTAAGCTAGAACTCATCTGAATCTTCTCTCCAGGAATAATTTCAGACTTTGGTAAAATTCCCTGTGTTCTACCTAAATCAATATAGTAATTACGCACATCTTCCATCTCAACAATACCAGTGACCATTTCTCCTTCTTTGTCAGCCCATTCTTCCATGATATTGTTTCTTTCTGCCTCACGAATCTTTTGAACAACAACTTGTTTTGCGGTAGAAGCTGCAACACGTCCAAAATCTCTTGGAGTAACTTCTTCTTCAATCGTTTCTCCAATCTGAATATCAGGTACAATCTTTCTTGCTTCTTCTAATGTTAAATGGATACGTGGATCATATTTAATTGGTTTTACCTCTTCTTCTTTATTTTCTTCCTCTTCCTCTTCATCATCCATATGAGCTTGGTAATATGCATCTAACTCTTCTGTATTAATAATTCCAAATTCATCTGGATCATGAACAACTGTTTTATAAGAATATACTTTAATTTCTCCACTTTCACGATTGATATCTACTCTTACGTTAGATAGTGAGTGATAATTCTTCTTATAGGCAGAAGTCAGTGCTAACTCCATCGCATCATAAATAATATCCTCTTTAATTCCTTTTTCTTTTTCTAAAACTTCAACTGCTTTTTTAAATTCTTTCACATCCATGTTATTCACTACCTTTCTCTTTAGAACATACATCCAATATATAATTATCTTCAATCGGATCTTCTTCATCCAAAATAGGATTGATTAACTTACTCACTTTTACACAATCATCCACAGTAATGATTCCTTCCTTATCAATAATGACACGCAAGAAATTCATTCCATCTTCTTTGACATATAAGACATCATCTAAAATATATCCATTGTCAACAATCACTTGCTCAAACAATTCACGAATTTTTCCTATTTCCATAATACCTCCATTAAATTGAAAGAGTGGGAATGCCCACTCTTCGCTGTAATCACTGTATTCATTATACCATAATTTTATGAAATGTCATCCCTTTTTATGTAGGAAACACAAAGAAATAGCGACTTTTTTCTAAAAATCACCCCTATTTTCCAACCTATTTCTTTTCCTTTGATACTTTTGTTTCATTGTCAATCAACTCTTTTTGTGATATATTAATACAAGATGTAATACAAACACATTAGAAAGTAGGTTAAAACATGAATCAATCTTATTTCAAAAAAGCAGGGATTGGACTTCTTGTCATTGGGTGCTATTTCTTTTTCTCATATATGGAAGGACTTCCATTTTTACTCTTAGGAATTGATGTAAATACACTATCTAATGCAATTAAAATTCCCTACTTACTCATTTATCAAGCACTTTTATTATTATTAATTATCGCTATTTTAAAAAAGAGTTTTTTCAAAGATGTAGAAGATCTAAAGAAAAATCATAAAACTTATTTTAAAAAGTACTTTAAATATTGGTTCTTATTATTAGGACTGATGATGTTATCCAACTATCTCATCTTAGCAATTATGACATTTGCTGGAAATGGAACCATGATGCCAGAAAACGAAGAAATTATTCGTTCTAACTTCCAAGTCGCACCAATCTATATGTATCTTTCTTCCGTTGTCATCGCACCATTAATGGAAGAATTAGTCTTTCGTAGAGGAATCAGAAACATCGTTCCAAACAATCTCTTATTCATTCTGATTTCAGGACTTGTATTTGGTTGTTTACATGTTGTGCTTGGGGGATTCCAAACACCACTAGAATTACTTTATATTATTCCATACAGTATTCCAGGATTTATATTCGCATATATTTTAACCAAGACAGACAACGTCTTAGTTACTGCTACAATCCATACCTTTCACAACGGGATCTTAATGAGTTTACAATTTCTTATGCTTTTATTTATGTAAGGAAAAGTGTCAAGTACTTTTCTTTTTTTTCGTGAAAATCCAATAATCTGTGTTAAAATGAATATGGTGATAAGTATGCGATCAAACAAAAAGAAAAAAAAATCAATCATCAAAAAAGTAGTGATTGTTTTTAGTATACTTATTTTTTTTATTGTTAGTGTTTTCTTATATAGTCGCTATCTTGCTACATCACTCTTTACTATCCATGAATATGAAATTGAAAATGAGTTATTTCAAGAAAACTTCCATGGCTTTAAAATTGTTCACATGTCTGACTTACATTATTTGACAACATTAAACGAAGACCAACTAAGCCAAATCGTCGATAAAATCAATGAACTAAAACCAGATGCTGTCGTTTTAACAGGTGACTTATTAGATCAGCACATTGAATATAGCAACCAAGAATTAAAAGAATTAGAAACACTTCTTTCTCATATAGAAGTCACCACAAATAAATACGCAATATCAGGAGATGAGGATGAGACAAAAACGGAATGGGAGACCGTTATCAAAAATAGTGGTTTTATCAACCTAAATAATACTTATGATCTTATTTATCATGGAGTAGGAAGCCCCATAATGGTTAGTGGTATGAGTAGTAATTTAAAAGAACAAGATATGATTACAACAAAAATAAAACCAATCGAAGATCAAATTGACGCAACATTACCAGTCGCTGACCAAAACGGTAACAGAACTTATGGTATTACCAACCCTATCTATCAAATCCTACTCATCCATGAGCCAGATACGATTGAAGAGTTTAACTATCATAAATTCCAATTAATACTCGCTGGTCACTCTTTAAATGGTCAGATTCGTCTCCCTGGAATAGGCGGAATTTTAAATACTAAGGGGGCAAAAACATATAAAAATAGCTTCTATGATTTAGATGGAACCCTTCTTTACATTTCGGGAGGCATTGGAACAAAAGAGCAGATCCCATACCGACTATTTAATCGCCCTTCCATTAATCTTTATCGCCTTATTGGTGAATAAATACTTCCCCCTAATCAGGGGAATTTTTCGTTAATTATAAAATAGTATGTTGTTTGACGGTTTTCATTTTCCCATATTTCTTAATCTCATCCCTCCTGACAATCCAATCATATCACTTTGAAAAATAATTACAAATGGACATTCTAGACAATTAGAGCAGCAATCCATTCTAATTGTTCTTTTTTGTCGCACAAAAAAAGAAAGCATATTTCCCCATCTGAAACAGACAATCTTTTTTCCATCTTTTTTCAATTATTTATTATCCCCTAAAAACTTGTCATGCACTTTGTGATAAAAAGAATGATGTGGTAATTTTAAATACGTAATTCTCCTTTTATCTACCGTTGTTTGAATTCTACGTACATTGTGATACTTTTTTACAGTTCCATCAACAACTACCATAAGATCCGCATTCTTATCTTGCGTCGTTCCAGATGGCATGATCGTAATCGTCTTATGCTCTGGAACAATCAGAGAATTTAACAAATTACGATATGCTTTATTATTTAATGGGGATAGCGGTGTCAACTGCAATGTATGAAGTGAAGAATCCACAATTGCTCCATGAACACTTAAATTATACGCGGTAGAACCAACCGTTGTCGCAATCAAAACACCATCACCAACAAACTCTTCTAAAAACTGATTATGAATATGAATCTTTAATGAAAGTGTCTTTAAATCCATTTGACGAATCACAATTTCATTGAGAGAGTGCAATACCACAGGACGAATCCCTTCAATCTTCGTTCTTTGAATACTAATTTGCTCTTCCAATAATTCATGACTCTGTAACTTATCTAAAAATAAATCAATTTCTTTTGGATCAATCTCCTGTAAAAAGCCAAGCGTTCCAGTATGAATACCAGCATAATAAACATCAGACTGAAACTTTGTAGCATGAACCATCTTAATAAACGTTCCATCTCCACCGACCGCAATTGCTAGATCAAAATGACTTCGATCAATTAAATAACCTCGTTCTAACAACTTCTTTCTTAGGAGCTTTGCTACTCTTTGACTTTCCTTTTTATAATTTGAATAAATACAAACTCTTTTAATATTCTTTTTCACACAATCACCCTATTTATTTAAGCACTCTTTTAACTTCATCACAATGAGTCTCATTACCAATCCTTTATTTTCCACACGATCTAGTGATGAAACACTTAAGGTTTGTTCTAAATATAGATCTTCTTTTTTATCATAAATTGCAAAATAAACCATGTTCATCTTATCCGTCGGATTATTTGGATCTTGTCTATTTAACGTTCCAGTAATCCCAACCCCATAATCACTTTCTCCATTGACGGTTGCAAGTCTCGCCATTTCTCTTGCTACTTCCATACTATAAACAGTATACTTCTCAATAATACTAGGATCCATACCATATTTTTCTTTCATATGGTTAGAATAACTAACAATTCCCAATTGAAATATTTCACTAGCACCTGGAATATTGGTAATCTCATTTGCAACCATCCCTCCAGTACATGATTCCATTGTAGAAATTGTTTCTTTTCTTTGAATTAATAATTCTACAATCTCTTTCATCATTTACCTTCTTTCACATATATACATTTCTTTTGATGATACAATCTCTACCACCAATTGATCTTGATACTCACTATTGGCTGATAAATAAACGGTATCTTGATCTAGTTCTTCTTTTCCATCTTGTTCTATTTTTTCAACATCACTTAAAAACAAAGTCCAATCATCTTGTGTATGTGATCGTGAAACAACAGACGATCCATAATGCGTTACACGGTACTTTCCTTTCATTTCTGTTTTTGTTTCATTTCGATATAAATAAAAATTATCCTCATCAATTTCTAACAACACCCTACCATTGTCACAATCCCATGTTCCTACTAACTCATCATTTGTTGTTTGTAATAAAGTGAATAACACCCAAATAAACATTCCAACAAACAATATCACCACAAGAAAATATAGAAGAATAATCCACTTTGTTCTTTTCTTTCTCTTTAAAAAATATGCATCCTTTTCCTCTTGTGTTTTCCATATATTCTTTTCTTCCATTTAAATACACTCCTCACGTTAAGTATAGCACGGATCTAATAAAACATAAAGATTTGGGATAAACTTTCTCACTAATTTCAGTTATTTATTATATAGAAAAAGCGATATCATACTTGGATACCACTTAAAATTACACTCTGTCTTTAACAAGACTATGCCACAATTTG
>OGRO01000455.1_pt1 | contig 39667 bp, 41 predicted proteins | sample 1553451 | NCBI WGS metagenome assembly OGRO01 (sample SAMEA2580021, study PRJEB22360) | human gut metagenome | reverse complement strand
AAAGGGGCTGTGAAGAAATGAATCCTCATTTCTTCACAGCCCCTTTTTACTTTGCCATATTTTATTGGATGCGTGCGAGGATGGCGTCGGTCATGCCGCGTCCATTGACTTTCTTCATGCCGTCTTTGTAGATGTCACCGGTGCGGTAGCCATCATCGAGGGCCTGATTGACAGCGGCTTCGATAGCGTCAGCGGCTTTGTCTTCGTCCAAGGAGTAGCGGAGGAGCATGGCAGCGGAAAGGATGGTCGCGATCGGATTCGCGATGCCTTTGCCTGCGATGTCCGGCGCCGAGCCATGGATCGGTTCATAGAGGCTGGTCTCATTGCCGATAGAGGCAGAGGGGAGCATGCCGATAGAGCCGGAGAGGACAGCAGCTTCATCAGAGAGGATGTCGCCGAAGAGATTTCCTGTGACGACGACATCGAAGAAGGACGGATGGATGGCAAACTGCTGCGCGCAGTTGTCGACATACATATGGTCGAGCTGGACATCCGGATAGTCTTCGTCATGGATCTTGATGACGGTGCGTCTCCAGAGGCGGGAGGTCGCAAGGACATTGGATTTGTCGACGCTGGTCACGTGGCCATGACGCTTGCGGGCAGCTTCCATGGCGAAGCGGGTGATGCGGTCGACTTCCGGCACGGAGTAGTTTTCCAGATCCCATGCTCTTTCTGCGCCGTTATGGATCTCGGATTCGCAGCGGTCGCCGAAGTAGATGCCGCCGACGAGCTCACGGACGATCATGATGTCAGTGCCTTTGGCAATTTCCGGTTTCAGCGGAGAATACTCGATCATGGAGTCCTGGATCTTCACGGGACGGAGGTTTACATAAAGGCCAAGCGCTTTTCTCAGGCCGAGGATGGCTTTTTCAGGGCGCAGCGACGGCTCTAAATGATCCCACTGGTCGCCGCCGACAGCGCCGAAGAGGATGGCGTCTGCCTTCTTGCAGGCATCAATGGTATCCTGCGGCAGCGGTTCGCCGAATTTGTCGTAGGCTGCGCCGCCTGCATCTTTCCATTCATAGGTAAGGCCGATCTTATAAATGTCATCGATTTTCTTCAAGACTTCGACAGCCGCATCGGTGATCTCTGTACCGATGCCGTCGCCCGGGATGACAACGATGTGTTTGGACATAATATATTTCTCCTTATCAAGCAATGAAGGTAGTGGTCAGGGATTAGAAGTGACTGGTGGCTGGTGACTAGTGACTGGTGACTTAAATGTCGCCTTCGGGCATCGCCCCATAAGTATTTGCGGCGAAGCCGCCACCTTCACTCCTCACTCCTAATTCCTCACTCCTCACTTATTACAATACAGGATTACTGCATTTTTCCCTTTACGTAGTTGATGAGCCCGCCGGCTTTGGCGATATCCTGGATGAAACCCGGAAGCGGCGGCGCTTGGAAGATATCCCCAGTCGTGAGGTTTTCGATCTTACCTGTGGAGATATCGATGCGAAGCTGATCGCCTGCGTGGATCTTCTCGACGTCATCTCCGATTTCCAGAAGCGGCAAACCTACATTGATACCGTTTCTATAGAAAATGCGGGCGAAAGACGCCGCAATGACGACGGGTACGCCGCTTTCTTTGATGGCGACAGGCGCATGCTCGCGCGAGGAGCCGCAGCCGAAGTTTTTGCCGCCGACCATGATGTCGCCGGCCTTGACGTTCTCTGCGAAAGTGGGGTCGATATCCACCATGCAGTGCTTGGCGAGTTCCTTCGGATCGAAGGTATTCAGGTAACGGGCCGGAATGATGACGTCAGTGTCGATGTTGTCGCCGTAGCGCCAAACCTTTCCTTCTAATACTGCCATGTTATTTGACCTCCTTCGGTACCGCAATACGTCCTAAGATAGCGCTGGCTGCTGCTACCTGAGGACCTGCCAGATAAATTTCAGAATCGGTCGGTCCCATGCGGCCGATGAAGTTTCTATTCGTTGTGGAGACGCATTTCTCTCCATTCGAGAGGATCCCCATGTACCCGCCGAGGCACGGGCCGCAGGTCGGGGTAGAGACGGCACAGCCGGCATCGATGAAAGTCTCGATGAAACCGGCATGCATGGCCTGCAGATAAATGGTCGGTGTCGCCGGGATGACGATGCAGCGGACATTCGGATGGACTTTGTGACCTTTGAAGATGCGGGCTGCGATGGCCAGATCCTCGAGACGGCCGTTCGTGCAGGAACCGATGACGACCTGATCGATCTTGATTTCCCCGAAGGTGCCGATGACCCTCGTATTTTCCGGCAGGTGCGGGAAGGAAACGACCGGTTTCATAGAGGAGAGGTCGATCTCTACGCTGCGGGCATAGTGCGCGTCTTCGTCTGCCTCGACAACTTCATAGGGCTTGTCAAAACGTCCTTCAATATAAGTGATGGTCTTTTCATCGACAGGGAAAATGCCATTCTTCGCTCCCGCTTCGATCGCCATATTCGCAATGGTGAAACGGTCGGTCATGGAAAGGGAATGGACGCCCGAGCCGGTGAATTCCAGCGACTGGTACAGCGCGCCATCGACGCCGATCATGCCGATCAGCGTCAGGATGACGTCTTTGCCGGTGATGTCTTCCGGCTTCGTGCCGGTCAGGACGACTTTGATCGCATCCGGCACTTTGAACCATGCTTCGCCAGTCGCCATGGCAACGCCGAGGTCGGTAGAACCGACGCCGGTAGAGAAGCCGCCCAGCGCGCCGTAGGTGCAGGTATGAGAGTCCGCCCCGATGGTGACCATGCCCGGCCCTACGAGACCTTTTTCCGGGAGCAGCGCATGCTCGATACCGACACGTCCCTGCTCGAAATAATTGACAATGCCGTTTTCATGCGCGAAGTCGCGGACGATCTTCGCAAGTCCGGCAGACTTGATGTCCTTCGCCGGCTGGAAATGATCCGGAACGAGAACGATCTTCTCCTTATCGAAAAGCGGAACACCGATGCGCTTGAATTCCGCAATGGATGGCGGCGCGGTGATATCATTCGCCATGACCAAGTCAAGGCGGCAGTTAATCAGATCCCCTGCTTTCACAGAATCGACACCGGCATGTTTGGCCAGGATCTTCTGTGTCATTGTCATACCCATACTATTTCCTCCTCTGCAATCTCCCACTTTTGGTGCAATAAAAAAATCTTCCGTCTCGCAAGAGACGAAAGATTCGCGGTACCACTCTTATTCATATTTCATAGAAATATGCACTCTGTCTGATAACGGTCAGGTTCCGGCGAGGCCTACTTCCTTCAGCCTGCGACTCGAGGATGAGTTCGATGAAATGCTCCTGCCATTTTCCACCTTCCAATGGCTCTCTAAAAGTGAGCGGTCTCTCTACTACTTCCTGTCCCTGTCTTTCTGGGATATGGTGATACTGTAGCATAAAATGAATGAAAATGCAAATAATTTAACTCGGGCTCCTGGCTGCCCGCAAGGCGGACGACTCATGGAAACGGTGCATAAACTCCGCATTTTTTCGATCACGCCAAGCGGCATCAAAAAAAGCGGCGCTTCACTCAGCGCCGCTCTTTCATTCCTGATTTCCCTTTTTCATGGCTTCGATCAGTGCATGAGCAAGCTGATCGGCACAGGAGGTCTGCTTGTCACGGCAGGTATTGCCGAGCAGGATATCCGCCGCTTCCTTTGCGCTGCGGCCTTCGAGGAGCTTTCCGATCGCTGCCAGATTGCCCGGGCAGCCGCCCTCAAAATGAAGGTGATGAATGAGACCATCTTCAAGGTCAAAGGTAATTTTTCTTGCACATACGCCCTGCGGGGTGAATTCGAAGCTCTGCATAATGATTTCTCCTTTCAAGATCACTCTCACGATTCCTCTCTATTGTACTGGAGAATGGGGATCCGTGCAAGAAAAGGAAGCCGAGTGAACATAGGAAAGACTGCCCTCAGAATGACCTTCGCAGAAAGTACCTCTTCACACAAAGATCTGACCCGTTGAGGATGATAAAGGGAACGCTTACTAAGCCCTCCTATACGTTAGCAAGACCTTGACTGTAGCGGGAAGCAATGCTATCATAAATTTTAAATTTTTAAAATGCTATCAGAAAATACCATTACATATGAATAAATGTATTTTTAAATCGTGCAATGAGACCACCTTTAGATCGTTTTTTGGTCTAAATGTGGCCTTTTAAGGAGGTGGTAGGTCTTTTGACAGCAATCATGTGGCTATTGCTGTATCCGTGAAGCAAAACCCAAAATTCCATCATTCTGGTTTTGCTTTTACACCCCAACAAAAGATTATGATACATTGGCTTATATCTTGGGAAACGCTGATTAAATAGCAGAGCCGGATTTCATATGGATTTTTATACATAGCTTCGTCATCATCTTCCTTAAATAGCTCGCTATTCGCGTCAGATGATTCCTTGCTCTGTATAAAAATCCAAGAATGAAATCAGTCAACAATTTAATCAGTGTTTCCCTTGCATGTATCTCTAGTTTTTGGTATCGAAAATAAAGGTTAAAGGTGAATTGTATGAAACAAGATAGTAACAACAAAAATGGTATACCACAAATTCACGTCCCCTGGTATGGTTATGTCGCTTTTTTGATGGCCATTTTAATGTTTTCGGGGATCTTCTCTTCTGCAGATGGACCGCTAAAGGTATTAGACTTTAATGTTTTGGCCGGAAGCTTTGGCAATATAACCGGGGAGCAGGCCACCAACTTCCGCGGAATTGGCGGTAATGGCGCAAAAGATGGATTCATGTTTGCATTGACTTTGATTCCAGCCGTTATTTTGGCACTGGGATTGGTAAATGTCATTGATGGACTCGGCGGATTGCGTGCTGCAGAAAAATTAATGACTCCTATCTTAGAGCCATTGCTGGGTGTACCAGGCGTTACAGCTCTTGCAAATATTGCTAATCTGCAGAGCACAGATGCTGCAGCAGGCATGATCAAGGAATTAGTGGATAACGGAAAACTCACCGACAAGGAAAGAAGCATCGTTATCACTTATCAAACAAGCGGCAGCGCCGGATTAACCAATTATTTCTCTTCTGGCGCAGCTACATTCGCTATTTTGGGAACGCCGATCATTGTACCTTTGCTCGTTATTTTAGTTTTTAAAATTGTTGGTGCAAATTTGATGCGTCTGTACTTAAAAATGTTCTGTAAAGATTAAAGAAGGAATATAATGGAAAATATGACCGAAGAACACAAGAAAAATGTCCTGGACCTTTTCGTAGAAGGAGCTCGCAAGGGATTCACTATTGGCACCACCAGTTTGTTACCCAATGTAATTATGGCATTTGTCATTATTCGAATTTTGGACGTAACAGGACTGCTCCATTTGATTGGCGTGGCCTTTCAGCCTATAATGGGACTGTGGGGACTTCCCGGCGAAGCAGCCACTGTTATTATAGGTTCTCTCATGAGCATGGGCGGAGCCATTGGTATCTTAATGAGCTTATTCACGCAGGGCATTATGGATCCTATCCAGGTAACTGTGATGGTTCCCGGTATTTATCTGATGGGAAACCCTGTTCAAAATGTGGGGCGCTGCCTCGGCATTTCCGGTGTGAACAGTCACCACTATTTTGCGATCATTATGATCTGCTTAATAAACACCCTGCTGTCCATTTGGGCTATGCGTTTAATCATGCTCTTCTTCTAAATGTGGTTGAGAAAAATTGTAATAGGAGGACTGATCTGCTATGGAAAATTCAAAACCATTTTTTAAACTTCTGAAAAATGTTCATGTATTTGCACCAGAGGATAAAGGCATACAAGACATTTTGATCGCTGGCGAAAAAATCGCTGCTATAGGTAAAGATTTATTTTTACCGCCTGTTTATCAGTGTCAAGTCATTGAGGGGAATGGCCTGAGCGCTGTTCCTGGATTTATGGATGCCCATGTTCACATTATCGGCGGTGGCGGAGAAGGCGGTTTTCAGACTCGTACACCAGAGATTCAATTAAGCAAGATCACAACCGCCGGTGTTACTACGGTATTTGGACTTCTTGGTACAGACGGAATCACGCGCCATGTAGAAAGCTTACTGGCAAAGGCTCGCGGTTTGGAAAATGAAGGTATCAGTACGTACATCTATTCCGGTTCTTATGAGATGCCCACTCCTACGATCACAGGGAGCGTGCGACGCGATATTGTTTTAATTGATAAAGTAATCGGTACCGGTGAGATCGCCATGAGCGATCATCGTTCTTCTCAGTCTCCCGTATCGGTATATCGTGAGATTACGGCAGAAGCGCGAGTAGGTGGTATGCTAAGCGGTAAAGCCGGTGTTGTAAATATGCACATCGGTGACGGTACAGATGGCCTCAAGTATTTGAGAGAAATCACAGCCAATGGAGAATTGCCTAAAACACAGGTGATTCCAACTCATGTAAACAGAAATAAACATCTCTTTGCGGATGCCATTGATTGGGCAAAAAGTGGCGGTCTGATGGACTTTACCAGCAGCATTGCTCCTAAAGATGACGACGATCCGGTCGTCAAAACAAGTAAGGGGATTCGCCAAGCCTTAGATGCAGGGGTACCATTGCGTCAGATTTCTGTCAGCTCTGACGGTAACGGAAGCATGCCAATTTTTGATGATAACGGCAATAACATTGGTGTTGGCGTGGCAAATGAAGATTCCCTGTTAAAAGAATTCAGAGATCTGGTGCAAGAAGAAGGATTATCTTTATCCGATGCCCTGACTGTATTTACCAGCAATGTAGCCCAAAACACGAAATTATATCCCAAGAAAGGATGCTTAGCTGAAGGAAGTGATGCAGATATTCTACTTCTTGACGATAAATTGCAATTGAATGCTACATTTGCACGCGGGCAGCAGATGGTCAAAAATGGTAAGGCCATCGTATTTGGCACCTTTGAAGAACATTAAAACCTATATAATAAGCCAATGACTCACCTAGTGACGCATCAATGGTATACCATTGAGTGTCACTAGGTTTTTATATGGAGGAAACGCTCGCCCGCAGCCGTCTCCTCCGCCGGACCCGGTTGATGTGCCTTTCGAAATGCCCCTGACTGATGAATTCAGCGAGTACGAGCTGGTCAAAGACGGGGACGGTGCAGGAGTAGAAGCCCACGCGCAGCTGATAGAGAGGGACCATCTGCGGCGGGAGGACCAGGTAGCCTGTGCGGATGGAGGGCGCGATGGTTTTCGAGAAGCTGTTCATATAGATGACATGTCCCTCCGGCTCCATGGAGAAGAGTGTATCCTCCGGCTTGGAGAGAAGGGTAAACTCGGAATCGAAATCATCTTCGATGATCATGGCGTGACGTTCACGGGCAAAGCGCAGGTACTCGGCTCGCTTCGAGGCCGTCGCCGTGATGCCGGAGGGATAGCTGTTGAAGGGCGTCACGTGGAGTACCCTCGCACGGGTGCGGATGAGCTCGCTCGTTTCTATGCCGTTCTTTCCCATCCTGAGCTTATCGATAGAGATCCCGTTCGCCCGATATACCTGCTCGATCTTCTGGTAGGACGGGTCTTCCAGCGCATAGATCTGTCCCTGTCCAAGCACCTGTATATTCAATCCATAGAGGTACTCCGCGCCCGACCCGATCAGGATCTGCTCGGGGGAGACGCGCATATGGCGGCTTCTGGCGAGATAGGAGGCGATCGCACGCCGCAGCTCTTCGCAACCATGGTTCGGCGAAGGATCCAGTATCTTTTCTCCATACGCGGAAAGCACGCTTCGCATCGTGCGCGCAAAGATGGAAAAAGGAAAAAGGTCTCTTTCTCCGTCCTCGCGCTGTTCTGTCTTTGTGCGGGCGATATCCATCGAGCGGCTCATCGGACGAGGATCCGCCGCTCCGTAGTTATCCCTCTCACGGAAGACGACGAAGTATCCGCTTCGTTCCCGCGGCTCCACATAGCCTTCTTCGACAAGAAGATCATAGGCGTGCGCCACCGTGATGAGGCTGACGCCCTGCGCCTCTGCAGTCTGCCGCTTCGAAGGAAGTCTGGCACCGTAGCCATAGACGCCTGACGTGATGGCATCACGAATGGAAAGATAAAGGGTCATGTAGGCGGTCATGATGAGGATCCTTTCGTAAAATAGTGACTAGTGACTGGTGCCTAGTAGCTAGGGATTAGGGATTAGGAGCCTCAAAGGACTGCTCCCCATGGGCTAACCCATTCCATCTGGTCTTACTTTTTTGTAATATTTTGGTGATTTTTATATATCCAGTTTCATAGTATAATGCAAACATCTAGATACAGCAAGGAGAATTCTCATGACAAACGAAGAAACACTGACAACACATTCCCTTTCCGTCCACACGAAGCACAATACGCGCTGGCTCACCATCTGCAGTCTTTTGATGGCGATCAATGTCGGACTTTCGTCTTTCGGTCTTCCCGTCCCTGGCGGCCACCTGTACCTGAACGACATCGTGATCGTCGCAGCGGCACTCATGCTCGACCCGCTGGGAGCCTTCCTCGTCGGCGGCGTCGGTGCATTCCTGGGAGACTTTTTCTTCTACCCGCTCCCGATGTTTGTCTCGCTCGTCACCCACGGCCTGCAGGCTATGGCGATCTCATACATCGCGCACCACGCTTTCCCGAAGAAGCCGAAGCTCTCGACGGTGATCGCTGTCCTCGTCGGCGCCGTCATCATGGTCGTCGGCTATTCCCTCGGCCGTGCCTACGTCTACAGTACGCCTGCCTATGCATGGATCAAGCTGCCGTATGAAATCCTGCAGGCCCTCTTCGGCGTCATCGTCGGCCCCTTCCTCGTATGGAAATGGAAGCTGAACGAACATGCCAAAAAGCTGATCGACGGGAAATGGTAATGTAGTAACTGGTAACTGGTGACTATTTACCCCACAATTTCACATAAAAAGAAGACGTGAAATCATTCGGATTTCCTGCCTTCTTTTTAATTGACCCATTTTCAGGATGATCGCCATCAGGGAGTAGTAGCTGGGGATTAGGGATTGGGGATTAGGAGTGACTAGTGACTGGTGACTAAATGCAAATGGCAGGCATCGCCCTATGTATACTCTGCGGTGCTTCCATATTTTTATGCGCTGCACTTTCCCCGTCTCCCCCTTAGAACCTATAGAACCCGCTGAACCTCTTTCAAACGGAATCAAAGGGCAGCGCGCTCAACAGACTCTCCCTGAACCCTGAACCTTGAACCCATTATTTTTGAAAGGACTCTCTATCATGAAAAACAATGAACGCTACGAACTGAACAAAGAACTCGCACAGATGCTGAAAGGCGGCGTCATCATGGACGTCACCACACCGGAGCAGGCAAAGATCGCAGAAGCAGCCGGTGCTGCAGCCGTCATGGCACTAGAACGCATCCCTGCCGACATCCGCAAAGCGGGCGGCGTATCCCGCATGAGCGATCCGAAAATGATCAAGGGCATCCAGGAAGCCGTCTCCATCCCTGTCATGGCGAAATGCCGCATCGGTCACTTTGTCGAAGCGCAGATCCTCGAGGCCATCGAGATCGACTACATCGATGAAAGTGAAGTCCTCTCTCCGGCTGACGATATTTACCACATCGACAAGCACCAGTTCAAGGTGCCATTCGTCTGCGGCGCACGTGATCTCGGTGAAGCCCTTCGCCGTATCGCAGAGGGCGCTTCCATGATCCGTACCAAGGGTGAACCGGGTACCGGCGATATCATTCAGGCGGTACGTCACATGAGAAAGATCAATACCCAGATCGCTTCCATCGCCTCGCTGCGCACGGATGAGCTCTTCGAAGCAGCCAAGCAGCTGGGCGTCCCCTATGACCTCGTCGTCTATGTCCATGACCACCAGAAGCTCCCGGTCGTCAACTTTGCGGCCGGCGGCGTAGCTACTCCGGCGGATGCCGCACTCATGATGCAGCTCGGTGCAGAAGGTGTCTTCGTCGGCAGTGGTATCTTCAAGTCCGGCGATCCGGCGAAACGTGCTGCCGCTATCGTGAAGGCAGTCACCAACTATCAGGATCCGGAGATCCTGGCGGAGCTCTCCACTGACCTCGGCGAAGCTATGGTCGGCATCAATGAAGATGAGATCCAGCTCCTCATGGCGGAACGCGGAAAATAATTTTTTAGGGGACATGGGCTGGTGACTGGTGACTGGTGACTAGGGATTAGGGACTAGGGATTAGGGACTAGGGACTGCTGGCTTACATGCTACTTTCGGTCATCGTCCTATTTATACTCCGCAGCGCTTCTGTTTTTTATGCGCCGCACCACCACTCCTCATTTCTCACTCCTCACTTCTCTGTTAGCTACGTGTTAGGGAAACGCTGATTAAATCGCAGAGTCAGATTTTAGAAGAATTTTTATACATAGCTTCGTCATAACCTTCCTTAAATAGCTCGCTATTCGCGTCAGGTTATTCCTTGTTATGCATAAAAATTCAAGAGTAAAATCTGACAACGATTTAATCAGTGTTTCCCTAGAAAGGCCAAAGTATGAAACATATCGCTATCCTCGCCCTTCAGGGGGCATTCATCGAGCATGAACGAATGCTCACAAAGCTCGGGGCTTCCTGCTTTGAGATACGAAACCGGAAAGATCTCGAGCGCCCTATGGACGGGCTCGTCCTTCCCGGCGGGGAAAGCACCGTACAGGGCAAGCTGCTCAAGGATGAAGGACTTTTCGCGCCGCTCCAGCAAAAAATCCGAGCAGGTCTTCCCATCATGGCCACCTGCGCCGGCATGATCCTCCTCGCTGAGCATCTGGAAAATGATGCGAACACATGGTTCGCTACGCTTCCTGTGACGGTCCGCAGAAATGCCTACGGCCGCCAACTCGGAAGCTTCATCACCACGGCACCGGTCAAAGGCGTGGGCGACGTGAAGATGAATTTCATCCGCGCCCCCTACATCGCCTCTGCATCGCCTGACGTAGACATCCTCGCGACCGTGGATGACCACATCGTCGCTGTCCGCTATGGAAAGCAGCTCGCACTCTCCTTCCATCCTGAGGTCGGACATGATGACCGCATGCACCGGCTGTTTCTTGATATGATTGGGGACTAGGGATTAGGGATTGGGGATTAGGAGCGCCGAGTGACCGATGACCGGTGACTTGAATACTACTTTCGGGCATCGCCCCATATATATTCGCGGCGAAGCCGCCACCTTCATTCCTCACTCCTCATTCGGGCCGAGCTTTCAAACGTAATCAAAGGACGGCACGCCCTACGGGCTACCCCTGAAATAAAAAAGACGTCATGATGCTTTCGCATCGTGACGTCTTTTTTAGGAAACACTGATTCAATCGTTGTCAGATTTCATTCTTGGATTTTTATACAGAGCAAGGAATCATCTGACGAGAGTAGCGAGCTATGTAAGGAATATGATGACGAAGCTATGGATAAAAATCCATATGAAATCCGACTCTGCGATTGAATCAGCGTTTCCTTTATTTCATGGATTTCAATATCTCATAGCTGGCCTCGTCGAGTGCATTCTTCTGGCTCTGGAAGCCGAGGAAGAGAAGGCTGCGATAGCCTTCGCCCGTCTTGGTCAGAAAGCCTCGCATATAGAGAGGGATCGCCCATCCGTCCGCGACCAGGTACGGCGAGAGGGCAAAGCCGTAGGTCTTTGGCTGGCTGAGTACCTTGTGCAGCTGCTCCACATGCATCATGCTGACGCCCATGAGGTCATAGGGGATGGGCTCGCCGGTCGCCTCGCGCGTCCCCTTGGCGGTCTGCAGAAAGATGTTATTCAGTATCGCATCCGCCTCCATCAGGCCGATGTTGAAGTGGAGCATGCGCTGCCCCGCCGCCGGAGTGAAGCCTTCCGGCAGGAACATGTCGTGGAAATAGGCCTCCGCCGCTTCCCCTTTCATTTCCATCCCGAAAGCGATGACGGACGCATCCTGCTTCTTCCCGGGAAGGAAAAGCAGCCCCGCGCAGGGATGTAGATCGCTGGAGAGGTAGAAGGGCGTAAAGGTCATCCCCTTGGGAAGATTTCCATCCCCCAGAAATCCCCGGCTCTCCGGTGTGAGTGCGAGAAGCTCTTCCATCGGCAAGGGCTCCATGACCTTGGAAGCCGCGGCATTGACGCTCTCTCCCGCCGCGAGAGCAGGCACTGCGCCACTGCCGGCCATACCGTCCGCCTGAGACAGACCGCCCGTCAGAAGAAGGGCGGCTCCCAGGCAGAGTGAAAGCATGCGTTTCATTTTCCGGCTCCTGCCAGCGCCTTGTCGACGATGGGTTCTAAATACGCGCCGGACGCCTGATCCGCCGCAAGCAGGGTATAGGTCGTCATGCCCTTATCCTTGTGAATGATCGCTTTCAGATAGACAGGAAGGATAAAGCCGTCACGAATGATGGAAATCTGCGCGCTGCCTGTGCTGTAGGCAAGCCCTTTCTTAGAAGTCTTGTCCGCCCAGTCCGAGTGCGCCTTCACTGTGAGCTGTCCGTGCGCCATCGCCAGAAGAGGCGCCAGCTCTTTGGCTTCCGCCTCTGCCTGATTGTCTTTCACCGCTTCCTTTGACTTTGTATTGAGCGCCACGCTATAGAGGGCGAGCTTCATCTCGTCAGCATCCGAGAGCGCGATCGAGACGACCATCCCCTGATAGCAGATGCCTTTGTCCTCGCTTCTCACCTGATAGAGCTTGCCGCGGCGCAGTACATCCACCGCCATCTGTGCCACGTCATGAGAGTAGGCTTCGTTCTTTGGGAAAAGATTCTCCTTCTTGATCGCCTCTTCCACGGTCGTTACCGCTTTATCTTCCATGAGCCAGTCATGCAGCTGGCTGCCGAAGAAGGAGCGTTCGCCGTCAAAGACGCTGACCTTCTCGCCAAGGTCGAGCTTTTCACCGCCGGAAAGAACCATCGAGTCTGCGTCCGCTGTCAGGACACCGCCTGCCAGCGCCAGAGATGCCATGGAAATCGTCATCCATTTCGAAAGTTTCATCTATGTCACCTTTCTTTAAGGAAATATGTAGAAGTTCGTGCCTCTATTATAGCATAGTTGGGGGTTCGGGGTTCAAGGTTCGGGGTTAGCCCCGGGGGCGGAGCGTCCCTTGATTACTGTTGAAAGACGCGCTTGAATGAGAAATTAGAAATGAGAAATGATGGTGCGGCGCATAAAAATCAGAAGCGCCGCAAAGTTTAAATAACGGCGGTGCCCGAAAGTCTCTTGATGGCAGACTTCCCTCGTATCATCAGCCTTCCCCTCGAGGGGAAGGTGCCCCGAAGGGGCGGATAGGGCACTGGCGGTATGAAAGACAGCTGAAAAAAGCGGAGAGGTGCGCGGCACATGTGGGGAAAGCGTGAGTCTCAGACCGCGAATGACAAAGATTTCTCGTTCCGCACGAAATGACGATACGGGAATCTGATGTCTTCCAGTCTCTCAGTCTCTTAATCCCTAGTCACCAGTCACTCCTAATCCCTAGCTACTAATTTCTAGTCACAAGTCACCAGTCACTAGCCACTCATCCCTGCTTTCAAACTTAGCCCTGAACAAAAAGCCAGCTTGCGCTGGCTTTTTCTTATTTCTTGAGATCCTTCTCAATGATTTCACTCTTCAGCTGCTGCAGAGCATCGGAGAGATTCACTTCCATGATATTTGGATTCAGAAGACGGGTGTATTCCGGCCAAAGGGTCTCCATCTGCTCATTCGCATACGCGATGGTTTCCGGAAGGGTAGGCAGCTTGGCAGCTTCCCCCTTCTGCATGACGGGCTTTAACATTTCCACGCAGGTGTACGTGCCGGCTTTCAGCTCCTTGCGGCGCCACTTGGCCGACTCGGTGACAAGCGTGTAATCGCCGCCGTCCGGCATGGGTTCGCTGGTGAGGCAGACGAGGTCGGTGATCATCTTGCCATTCGATTTCTTGTAGAAACGACGCACTTCCTTGATGCCCGGGTTCGTCATTTTGGCAACATCATTGGAAATCTTCATCACCGGCTCGAAGGTACCGTCCTTTTCTCTGGCGCTCATCTTGAAGACGCCGCCCAGAGACGGAGAGCCGTCGGCTGTGATGATCTTCGTGCCGACGCCCCAGCTGGTGACGGTGCAGCCCTGCTCCTTCAGAGACTGGATGAGGTATTCGTCCAGATCATTCGATCCGGAGATGATGGCATCCGGGAATCCGGCTTCCGTAAACATGCGCTTGGCTTCTTTGGAAAGGTAGCCGAGGTCACCGCTGTCGATGCGAATACCGTAGACCTTCGGCAGCTCGCCTTTGGCTTTCAGCTCTTTGAAAATCTGAATCGCATCCGGCACGCCCATTTCCAGCACATTGTAGGTATCGGCCAGCAGGATGAGATTGTTGTGATACTGCTTTACATATTCTTCGAAGGCTTCCAGCTCGGTATCAAAGCTCATGATCCAGCTGTGCGCCATGGTGCCGAGGACCGGGATGCCGAAGAGCTTGCCTGCTTCGACATTCGAGGTACCGTTAAATCCGCCGATCATAGCCGCTCTCGCGCCCCACAGTCCGGCAGAGTGGCCCTGCGCGCGGCGCAGACCGAATTCCATCAGCGCATCCTTGCCCGCGACGGTGCGCACACGGCGCGTCTTCGTCGCGATGAGGCTTTCATGGTTCATGATCATCGAGAGCCCTGTCTCCATCAGCATCGCCTCTGTCGTGGTGCCATGGAAACGCAGCAGGAGCTCGCCCGGGAATGCGACCGTGCCTTCTGGCATGGCATAGATGTCTCCCGTGAAGTGGAAATCGGCCAGATAGTCCAAAAATTCCGGATAGAAGATCCCGAGGCTCTTGAGGTAGGCAATATCCTCGGCATCGAAACGGAAATTTTTGGCAAATTCCTGCAGGTGCGCGAGCCCCGCGACCACGGTATAACCGCCATTGAAAGGATTCTTTCGATAGAAACGGTCAAAGACCACGCGGCGTTCATGCATGCCCTTCTTGAAGAGCGCATTCGCCATAGTCAGCTGGTATAAGTCTGTAATCAGTCCATTGGCAGCCATTATTCGTATCTCCTTTAAGTGAAAGTGGGTCATCGAAATCATTACGAAACCAGAAAAGAGAGGACGGTAAGCCTCTCTTCATTGTCAAGACAATACGTCTTTAGCAGTCAAGTATAGCACCTATTTGGAAAGTGTCAAGGGAAACAGGGTGAGCCCGTGGGATGGCTCGCCCTGTGATTCCGTTTGTAAGCATCGCTTGAATGAGAAATGAGAAATTAGAAATGAGAAATGGTGGTGCGGCGCATAAAAATAGGGAAGCGCCGTAAAATTTTGATAGCGCTTCGCGCCGTCGTCATCTCGAGCGTAGCCCTCGTTCTTCCTTTCAGAACGGTCAGCTCGCTAATTGCGCTATTTCAATCACCGTTTGCTTTTAATCCCCAGTCACTAGTCACTCGAGGCTCCCAATCCCTAGTCACCAGTCACTAGTCACCAGTCACTCATTTTACTTTTCCACAGCTTCTTCCCGGCTCCTCAGAATCTTCACATCCACATCGGTGAGATGCGTCAGGACATCGATGACGATGTCTCTCGTGTCAGCGGTCGAATTGATCTGGCAGGTGGCACGCTTCGGATCGAGCGTCGTCAAAATGCCAAGGTACTCGTAGCCCTCGATGATGCGGTTGATATAATTCACCGCTTCCGGCGGGATCTCTATATACACTCTGGTATCATCCATGTTTCGCACGTCTCCTTAAAATGGTATAGGCGGGAAAATCCATCTCCGTCTGCATCGTCAAAACTTCGAGCGGATGCGGCGCACGGTCGACCGCCTCGCCCTCTCCATTGGTGAGAGGCCCGACCGTGAAAAGCCCGACATCCCCTTTGGGCGTCAGATACTCCAAAGTCTCGCCCGCTTTGAAATGATTTCTCTGCTGCACCCGGGTCGCCCCTTCTTCCGATGGCAGGATGAGGCCGACGAAGTCATACGGCTGCTCCGGCTGTGACTTGACATACTCCTGCGCGGTATGGTCCGCCTCCTGAAAAGCGAACGCCGTGGTGTAGGGGCGGTGCGATACCTTTTCCAGCTCTTCGCGCCACTCCTCCCGCACGCGATAAGCCCCGCGCTCTGCGTAGTAGGTATCGATCGCCTTGCGGTAAGCAGCGACGACCGCCGCCACATAGTACACGCTCTTCATGCGGCCCTCGATCTTGAGCGAAGAGGCACCGCCCTCGATGAGCTCGGGGATGTGATCGATCATGCAGAGGTCTTTGCTGTTGAAAATGTATGTCCCGTGGTCATCCTCTTCGATGGGCCAGTACTGTCCGGGGCGGGACTCTTCCATGACCGAATACTTGAAGCGGCAGGCCTGGATACACTCGCCGCGGTTCGACTGGCGCTTGCCATGCGTGAAGAAATTCGAAAGCAGGCATCGGCCGGACCATGAAATGCACATCGCGCCGTGCCCGAAGACTTCCAGCTCGATATCCACTTTTTTGCGGATGTCCGCCATTTCCTTCACGGATACTTCACGCGCGAGCACCACGCGCTCCGCGCCCAGTTCCTTCCACATTTTGACCGTCCGCCAGTTTGCTGCGCTCGCCTGCGTCGATACATGGATCGGGAGCTTCGGCGCCACTTCGCGCGCGAGCGAGAAAACGCCGAGATCGGAGATCAGCGCGGCATCCACATGGATTTTCTCCAGATACTTCAGATAGTCGTCGAGGCCCTCCAAGTCTTCATTGCGCGGGATGATATTCACGGTCACGTAGACCTTCTTCCCCATCCCGTGTGCATACCGGACGGCTTCTTTCATTTCTTCTTTCGTGAAATTGCCGCCGTATGCGCGAAGGCCGAAAACCTTCCCTGCAAGATAGACGGCGTCCGCTCCGTAGAGAAGCGCCATTTTCATTTTTTCCATCGTCCCCGCCGGTGCTAATAATTCGATTTTGTTCATTATCTAAAACCTTTCCGTTAAACGCTATTTTAAATAGTTAGAAGTGAGGAGTTAGGAGTGAGGAGTGGTGGTGCGGCGCAAAAATTATAAAGCGCCGCTTCTTTTTATTTTTTCTGCCATCGTTTTGGTAATCGCAGACAGCATTTTTTCTATTTCATTACACTCCGTATATAGTCTTTGATAACCTTCTGCAGCGACATAACCACTCTCAAACAACAGTTCCAGCCAGTACAACGTTTCATTGGACTCTTTATAGGCGATGTACATTTTCTGCAAAAACTCCTTCTGTGTGATAGCATGCTCTGCTTCCATTACATTGGCACCAATGCTGGTTCCCGAACGCCCCACTTGGTCTATGATAAAGTACGGACGCTTATTTTTCCGCAAATGCTCCACCAATTTCATGACATGAATCGCAAACTGCTTGCTTTTCTTTGCTACTGTTTGATTGGTATCCATCATGCAACCTCATTATATAAACTTCGCGGCGCTTTATAAATTTGATGCGCCACTCCTCACTCCTCACTCCTCACTTCTAACTCCTCACTTACCGCCAGTCCATCCCCTTCCGGATAAATGGTGGTCTCGTATCTCTCTTTTACATATCGTATATATTCTCTCAGGCGCATGACCAGCGTCCGATACCGATGCGGCACGGGTGCATCACTTTCTACCATACCGCGGAAAAGCACGTTATCCGCCGCAATCACCGCATGCGGCGAGAGCTTGGGCTCGATGGCCTTCAGCTGCCGGAGGTACTGTCCTTTCGGGCCATCCAGGTACAGAAAATCATAGGGCCCTTCGAGCGTTTCCAAAAGCTCTGCCGCATCCCCCAGATGGCAGTGAACGCGATGCGAGAAGCCGGCCGCTCGCATGACCTCTTCCGCGCGGGCATGGCGCGCAGAATCGATCTCGAGCGTATCGATCTCTGCGAGCGGGAAACGCTCTGCCAAAAGCAGCGAGGAGTAACCGATGGCTGTCCCGATCTCAAGGATACGCTTCGGCGAAGCCTTCTCGGCGGCCGAAAGGAGGAGCGCGCGCTCCGGACCTCGGATGATGGGGACGTGGTCACAGCCGGCTTCGATCTCTAACTCTTTTTTCAGTGCTTCAAGAACTGGATCCATAAATATTCTCCGTCTCCTGCTGGTGTTCTTCGTAGGATCTCGTAAATACATGATGCCCATCAGCCTGCGCAACGTAGTAGAGGTAGTCACCCGGCTCGGCAGCCAGCACCGCCTCTATGGCAGGAAGCCCCGGGCTTCCGATCGGTCCCGGCGGAAGGCCGGGGTGCGTATACGTATTGTACGGCGAGTCGATGCGCGTATCCGCGATGGTCAGTTCCGCCTTCTGCTCGCCCAAGGCATACTGGATCGTCGCATCGATCTGGAGCGGCATGCCGATGGAAAGTCTCTTCAGCATGACGGAGGCGATCGGCACCTGATCCTCCGGGAAACGCGCCTCGCGCTCCACCATCGAGGCGATCGTGAAAAGATCATGCAGTGTCATGTGCTTCGCCTCCGCCCTCTTTCGGATGTCCAGCGTCAGCATATCATCGGTATGACGATACATGAGATCCAAGATCTGGCGCGCCGTGTACTCCTTGGGGATGCTGTACGTATCCGCGAAGAGGAATCCTTCTGCCTTGATCGGTACCGCGAAAGGGCCATACTGGTATTTCAAGGGGCCATAGGCCGCCGCTTCTGCCTCAAAGTCTGCTGCCCCTTCGATGCCCGCCTGCGCGAGCAACTGAGCGATCTGATGCACGGTGGAGCCTTCCGGTACCGTGACCAAGTATGCCTCCGTCTTCCCATGCTTTAAGGCATCGATGGCATCCCGGATCGTCAGCCCCTTTTCGAGCACATAGTCTCCGCTTTGCAGCTGATTTCCTTCCCCCAGAAGGCGGGCATAGAGGCGGAAGCGCACCGCGCTCTCAATGACGTCCTGCTTTTCCAGAAGGGATGCGATATCTCCTCCCGTCGCATTCTTTTCGATCTTGACATGCGTCTTTCCGCTGCGCGTCCCGTGGTCTGCCGCATAGAAATACCAGCCGCCCAGGAGGGCGATAGCCAGCCCCGCCGCCATACCGAGCGCGATGCGCACACCTTTCTTCTTCGCTTCTTTTTGAGAAATCTCTGTGTCGTTGTCTTCCACACAGCCCCCTATCCGAGACAGATGTCTCTATTTTTTACTCTACCCATTATATCATATGTAAATATATAATAGTCCGTGGTAAAATGAAGTAGCTAGGGAAACGCTGATTAAATCACAGAATCAGTGTTTCCCTAACAATTCCAACAGGTCAATCAATATCTATGATAAAAAGGAGAATCCCCATGTCCATAACCATCGGAATGAAAGGCACTGCCACCAAGATCGTCACAGAAAATGATACCGCGAAAGTGGTAAAAAGCGGCTCGCTCCCCGTCCTCGCCACCCCCGTCCTCTCGGCTCTCATGGAAGAAGCCGCCTGCGATGCGGTGAAGGAAGGTCTCACCGAAGGCGAAACCACCGTCGGCGGCTTCATCGGTCTTGCCCACAAGCAGCCCACCCTCGTCGGACATACCGTCCGCGCCGAAGCCACCGTCACCGTCGTCAAAGGAAAGAAAATCACCCTCCACTGCCTCGCCTATGACGAAGGTGGAGAAATCGGCGAGGCTGAACACATCCGCTTCGTCGTGGAAGCAAAGCCTTTTATGGAAAAAGCAGGAACGCGGTAGATCGTCCGAAGTCCGCAGTTCGACTTCAGACTTTAGACTTCAGACTTCGGTCATCTGACCTCTGACCTCTGGCATCTCCCAGTCCCTCAGTCTCTCAGTCTCTCAGTCACTAGTCACAAAAAAAAGGAGCCTCCACATCCATGACCCACTCTCCCCTCACCATCCGCACCGCGACCCCCGATGACGCAGCGGCACTGCTTGCGATCTATGCCCCCTACGTCACAAAGACCGCCATCACCTTTGAATACGAAGTCCCCAGCGAAGAAGAATTCCGACGCCGGATCCAGACCACCCTTGAAGCCTATCCCTACCTCGTCGCAGAGCGGGGAGGAAAGATCATAGGCTACGTCTATGCCAGCGCCTTCCATACCCGCCCCGCCTATGACTGGAATGTCGAGACATCCATCTACATCGCTAAGGAGGCCCGTCACACAGGCGCGGGACGCAAGCTCTACGAAGCCCTTGAGACCTATCTTCGCGCACAGGGCATCGTCACACTTTACGCCTGCATCACCTATCCCGCCACGCCTGACCCCTATGTGGATACGAACAGCGTCGATTTCCACAGCCATATGGGCTACGACCTTGTCGCCAACTTCAAAAAGAGCGGATATAAATTCGACCGCTGGTACGACGTCGTATGGATGGAAAAAGAGATCGGTGCGCACAGGGCGCCCATGGCACCCGTAAAGTGCTTCGCGGAAATTTTAAACTTAGGGATTAGTAGCTAGTAGCTAGTGACTGGTGACTAGGTGACTGGGAGACATTAGACATCAGACTTCTGAAGTCTCCAAGTCTCAAACGGGCATCGCCCTATTTATACTCTGCGGCGCTTTCTAATTTTTGCACCGCACCACCACTCCTCACTCCTCACTAGAGAGCGCGAAACTTCCAAAAGTAATCAAAAGGCGCCCCGCCCCACGGGCTACCCCCCGAACCTAAAAACCAGACCCCACGTATGTGAGATCTGGTTTTTTACTGATTTATGATTTCAAAACACCCGTCCCGTCAAAAGCAGGGATGAAAGCCGCTTCCGCGCTCTCCTTCTGCTGCACGTAGCCATCGATGATGCCGAGCTCCTCCATATAGGACTCGCACGCCTCGTATTCTTCATCCGTGATCCTGCGATCGATTTCGGGAAATTCCGCCGCGCGGCCGCAGGGCGTGTACTGACGCATGAGGCTGAAAAGGACGTCTCCCGGCTCGAACGTCTCCGCCACATACTCGAGGATCCGTTTCGTATCCTCCACCTGGCCGGGAAGGATCAGATGGCGAATGAGGACGCCCCTCTGCAAGATGCCATCCGCCCCGATCACATAGGGCCCTGTCTCTTTGAACATCTGCTCGATGGCTGCGCTCGCCCTTTCGAAGTAGTCCGGCGCATCACTGTATTTCCCGGAGATCTCCGCATCATAATACTTGAGATCCGGCAGCCAGCACTGTACCTTCTTGTGCAGGAAGGCCACAGTATGCACGCTCTCATAGCCGCCGCAGTTATAAACGACCGGCACCGGCAGCGGATCGCGAAGGCTCTGGAAGATCGCATGGGTGTAATGCGTCGGCGTCACAAGATCGATATTGTGCGCCCCTTTAGCAATGAGCTCGAAGTAGATCTCCCGCAGCCGCGAAACGGAGACCTCGATGCCCTTTCTTCTTTCGGAGATCTCATAGTTCTGACAGTACACGCAGGACAGATTGCACCCGGCGAAAAAGACCGTCCCCGCCCCGCGCGTCCCTGCGATGCACGGCTCCTCCCAGTGATGAAGAGCCGCGCGGGAGATCACCGGCAGCATCCCGCTCTGGCAATAGCCAAGCTGACCCTCGCCCGTGATGCTCTCCCTGCGCACCACCTTGCACGCACGCGGACACAGATTGCATACGCTCATTTCGATTGACCTTCTTTCATTTGATTGATTATGTCTATTGTAGCATATGGGGTAAGGGTTAGCCCACGGGGCGTGCGGTTCCTTGATCTGGGAGGAAATCTTTGCTCAAATGAGGAATGAGAAATGGTGGTGCGGCGCCAGATCCTTCGGCTCAGTTCTCACGGTTCCGCCTTTACATTTTCGAGCATCCGGCATTTCACTCCGCTCAGGATGACGAAATGCGCCGCAGAGTATCAATAGGGCGATGCCCGAAAGTCTCTCGATATCAGGTTTCCCGTTTTGGACTTTCCAAACATTGCTCACCTGACCGCGAATAACAAAGATTTCTCGACTTCGCTCGAAATGACGGTGCGAGAGAGCCACTAGTCATCAGTCACTTGAGGCTCCTAATCCCTAGCTACTAGTCACCTGTCACTAGCCAACCCAATTCTCTATTGCCACTGATTCCCAAACATCATATAATAAGTACGAATTTCCATAATGGATTTCGAAAGGAGCATACCCATGCAGAAAGAAACGAGCCTTTTGGAGCGAGTTTTCCACCTGAGTGAAAACGGTACATCCGTCAAGACGGAGATCATGGCGGGTATCACCACCTTTATGACCATGGCTTACATCCTGGCTGTCAATCCGGCCATCATGAGCGCAGCCGGCATGGACAAGGGCGCTGTCCTGACAGCGACCGCCATCGCCGGTTTTCTGGGGACTGTCCTCATGGCTGTATTTTCGAATTACCCCTTCGCCTTGGCACCGGGCATGGGGCTGAATGCCTTCTTCGCCTTCACCGTCGTAAAGCAGATGGGCTACACCTGGGAAATGGCACTGGCTGCCGTCTTCGTCGAGGGTGTCATCTTCATCGTGCTTTCTCTCACGAATGTCCGTGAAGCGATCTTCAATGCGATCCCGCTCAATCTGAAGAAAGCCGTCTCTGCCGGTATCGGTCTCTTCATCTGCTTCATCGGTCTGACCGGTGCGCAGATCATCGTCGGCAACCCGGCCACCAAGATCTCCCTCTTTTCCTTCAAGCAGGCCATGCTGGCCGGTACCTTCCATACCACCGGCATCACCGTCGTACTCGCCATCCTTGGCGTCCTCTTCACCGCCTTCCTCATGGTGGCAAAGGTGAGAGGCAATATCCTCTGGGGCATCCTCTTCACATGGATCCTTGGCATTCTTTGCGAAGTCACCGGTCTCTATGTGCCGGATCCGGCGCACGGCGCTTTCAGCACCCTGCCCAATCTCTCCGCCGGCCTTGCCTCCTTTGCTCCGGCCAGCATCTCTCCCCTCATCGGTGAGCTCGACTTCTCGCAAGTCGCAACCTTCAACTTCGTCGTCGTCCTTCTCGCCTTCCTCTTCGTCGATATCTTCGATACCTTAGGCACACTGATCGGCGTTTCCTCCAAAGCCAATATGCTCGATGATGAGGGCCGTCTGCCGCGCATCAAGGGCGCACTCATGGCAGACGCCGTAGCCACCACCGCAGGCGCTGTCCTCGGCGTCTCCACCACCACGACCTATGTCGAAAGTGCAGCAGGTGTCTCGGAGGGTGGACGCACCGGTCTCACTGCGATGACCGTCGCCGTCCTCTTCATCCTCTCCCTCTTCCTCTCCCCCTTCTTCATGGCCATCCCCGCCTTTGCGACCGCACCGGCACTCATCACCGTCGGCTTCCTGATGTTCACCGCCGTAGCCGGCATCGACTTTACGGACATGACAGAAGCCATCCCATGCTACCTCGCCATCATCGCGATGCCATTCGCTTACTCCATCGCAGAAGGCATCTCCTTCGGCGTCATCTCTTACGTCATCATCAATACCCTCGCCGGCAAGACAGAAAAGATCAGCCCGCTCATGTACATCCTGGCCGTGCTTTTCATCCTGAAATATATCCTGCTGTAAGGGAAAAGGAACACGGGCCGATGCCCGCCTGTCAAACCATGTAAAAAACAACGCAGCGCCCCTGTCACTGCGTTGTTTTTTCTAGGGACCGCGGATCCGATCGTTGCCCGCGCAGATCCGACTCCCCAGTTCTTACCGAAAGGAGCCAATATGAAACTGCTCTTCCGCCTTCTCACTCTCCTCTTTTTCACCCTCACCACACTTTCCGCGAATGCGCAAGCGCCCATCCTCACGGCCGACGCCGCGATCCTGATCGATGCCCGGACGGGACAAGTCCTCTATGAAAAAAATGCGGACAAGCGGGAATACCCTGCCAGCATGACGAAGATGATGACCTGCATCCTCGCCCTGGAAAAGGGAAATCCTCTCAAAACCATCGCTGTCAGCGCCAATGCCGCCAACATCGAGTCCACCGAGCTTTGCGGCGGCGAATGGATCCGTCTCGGAGATCTCACCTATCAGATGATGCTGATCTCCGATAATGGGGCGGCCACCGCCATAGCAGAAGCCATCGGCGGAAATGTGAACCATTTCGCTTCCATGATGAATGAAAAAGCCCGCGCCATCGGAGCAGTCGGTACTCACTTCGTCAATGCAAACGGCATGCCGGATGAAGATCACTACTCGACAGCCCGCGACATGGCGAAGATCGCGCAGTATGGCCTTCGAAACAAAGAATTCAGACAGATCGTTTCTACCCGAAGCAAGCAGGTCCACTACGAACGCCCGAGCAAAAATCTCCCCTGCACGAATACCAATCATCTCCTCTTCACCTATGACGGTGCCATCGGCGTCAAAACAGGCTACACCCGCGCCGCGCAAGGCTGCCTTGCCGCAGCCGCCACAAGGAATGGCAGGACCCTCATCACCGTCATCATGCACGCCGGCTGGGACAGCCGCTTCACGGAAGCCGCTGCGCTTTTGGATCACGGATTTGGGATGAAGAAGTGACTAGTGACTGGGGACTGGGGACTTGAATACGACTTTTGAGCATCGCTCTATTTATACTTCACGGCGCTTCCATAGTATTATGCGCCGCACCAACCCCGTTGAACCCATAGAACCCGTTGAACCTTCTGAACCCATCCCCGCCCCCCTTGCAGAAATTCTCCATATTCATTAGAATAAATGAAAGAAACATAAAACTTCCATTTACCATTCAAAGGAGAACTCTGATGAAAAAACTCATTCTCACAAGCCTGCTCACCCTCGCCCTCGCGGCTTCCGCATCGGCTGCCGTTCCCTCCGGCGGCGTGTACCTGGATAAGGACGGCACCCCGCTCACGGAAGCGCAGCAGGTCCCGCCGTCGCTTAGATCTCACAAAATGGCACCGCAGAACGCCGCCATTCAGGAAGCGATGGCAGCGCTTCCACACAGCACGAGTACGCTCATCGCCCTCACCGTCACCGAAGAGGGGACAGCGGCCAATGCTTCCGTGGCACAAAGCTCCGGTTCCATCATTCTGGACCAATACGCCATAGATTCCGTGAACCTCTGGCAGTTCCGGCCGGCGAAACGCGGTGACAGATCTGTCTCAACGAGCGTGACCATTCCGCTCCGCTTCATCTCCACCATGATCTCCGTCCCCGCCGCCCCCACCAGCCAAGTCCTGAAAGACATGCCGGAAGAAGTCCGCGAGGCCGCTGAGAGAAACGCTCACCCCGTCCTCACCGTGAAGGTGTATGTGAATAGCGATGGGAAGATGGACGGCGCTCCTGAAGTCATGAAGGATGAGAAGCTGTCCGGTGCTGATTTCAAAGCTCTTTCGAAATACGTGATCGCTTCCGTAAAGACCTGGACCTTCACCGCTGCGAAGAACCCTGACGGCGAAGCCATCGGCTCTGAAGTCCTGATCCCCGTGCAGGTGTAAATGATGGATGATTGGCAAGTAAAAAACGCAGCCATATCAAGCTGCGTTTTTTGTTTGCCATTTTCCTAGTCACCAGTCACTAGTCACCAGCCACTAGTCACCAGCCACTAGTTCAGCGTCACATACTTTCCGCCTTCGACCTTGAGGAGGACGAGGTCGACATCCGGATCCCCGGAATTATTGAAGGTCATCGGACCGACAGCGGACTCGAAATTCTTCACATTCGCGAGGGCCTCTCTGACTTTCTTCGAATCCGTCGTGGTGCCTGCGTCTTCCATCGCTTTCGCTGCGAGCTTCACAGAGACATACGCACATGCTGCGAAGTTGTCCGGATCGTGATTGTACTTCGCCTTGAAGTTCTTCACGAAGTCTTTGGTCGCCTGGCTGTCGCGGTCAGCCGACCACATAGAGGAGACATACACATTGTCAGCGGCCGCTCCTGCGATCTTGAGGAGCTCGGGCGAAACGAAGCCGTTATCCCCGAGGACAGGCTGATTCATTCCCATTTCTCTCATCTTCTTCAGGATGAGTCCGCCTTCCTGATAGTAACCGGCAACGACAACCGCATCTGGATTCACATTGTGGATCTTCGTCAGCTGTGCGGAGAAGTCCGTATCCTTATCCGCGAAGGTTTCCGTCGCGACGATGTTCACGCCCTCCGCTTCGAGCGCCTTCACAAAGGTCTTGTAGGCAGATACCTGATGCTCGTTGTTGTTCGAGTAGAGGACAGCCACATTCTTATAGCCGAGGAGCTTGTGCGTTTTCTGCACGGTCTGCGGGATATTCTTCGACTCCGGCACGCAGTTTCTGAACATGTAGTCGCCGATCTCGATGAGGCCTTCTGCGGTGGTCGCTGCGCCGAGGAGCGGGATCTGTGCCTTCTGGAAGAGCGGGCCGACCGCTTTGTATTCACCGGAGATCAAGGGGCCGACGACCAGCACCTTCTTGGCAGCGATCATCTTCTGCGCCGCACTCACGCACTGCTGCACATTGCCCTTCGTATCCGCCATTTCGACATCGAAGTGGATCTTGCCTTCCTTATTCACTTCCTCGACCGCCAGATCAAAGCCTTCCTTCTCCGCAAGACCATACGAAGCGACACCGCCCGACACGCCATTCAGGAAGCCCACCTTTGCGACCTTCGCGCCTGCTGCCGGCTTCGAAGCGCTTTCCTTATTGCCATTGCCGCCGCATCCTGCCAGGCCTGCCATCGCAGCTGCCAGCATCAGTCCAAGCCCTGCTCTTTTCATCATTTTTTTCATTTCCATTTTTAGTTCTCCTTTAGTTGTCAATAGCAAATCGTTCTTGATCGTGTTGCTTGGAAAATCCAAAGTGAAAGGTTTGAGGTTTGCGATACGAGCAAATTGACAAGACCTGCGGCGCTTTTGGGCGCCGCACGCCCATTCCTCATTCCTGATAAAAAAAGCCTCCGATGAGAATACTCTCATCGGAGGCGCTTTGGCGCGGTACCACTCCGGCTTATCACTCACCATCCGCAGATGATCCAAGAAAAAAGTCCCTGCCCCGAAAGGGCAAGGACGCTTTTGCGTGGTACCACCTTGCATTTATACTCTGCCAAGGGGCGTACCGGAAATCAAAAAGCCCCTGTCCACTCTGGGACAGGGGCGAGATCGCGGTACCACCCTGCATTATACTTTAATGGCTATTCCGTAACGGGGACATCCGTCCTAGCCTACTACCTTCGGCTGGGAAGCTCACGAGTGATAGATCACGGATACGTCGCACCGGTTTTCACCATCCACCGGCTCTCTGAGGCTCCGAATTTCCGATTTCCTCTCGTTCACAGCATGTGCTTGTTTGAACTTGATTGCAAGTATAACGGATACACGCAGGTTTGTCAAATGGAAATTTTTTGAACGAATGAGGATTTCGTATTGCGATTTGTCAATCTCTGGACTTAGTGAGAAGTGGCGGAAGGGGCGCACCATTCATATAGCGCCCCAATCCCCCTCATTACATAAAACAGCCTGTTCATCATTCCTATAAAACTCAACGCCGCTTCCTAATTTTATGCGCCGTACCTTCACTCCTCACTCCTCACTCCTAACTAGAACGTAGAACTTTCATTCACAATCAAGGGACGGTACGCCCCACAGACCACCCTTCGACTCTTTTATCGTTTAGTACCTTGCATTACAAAGTACCTTGTGATATAGTATTAGCAGATGAAAACCAAGGTTGCCTATGCGATCAGCATTTCCCCGGGATTTCTAGGGAAACACTGATTAAATCGTTGTCAGATTTTACTCTTGAATTTTTAGGCATAACAAGGAATAACCTGACGCGAATAGCGAGCTATTTAAGGAGGGGTATGACGAAGCTATGTATAAAAATTCTTGTAAAAGCTGACCCTGCGATTGAATCAGCGTTTCCCTAAAGAAAGGAGCGATCATGAACGTCCAACTCAAGAAGGGAGTGATGGAGATCGTCGTGCTCTCCATGCTCCGCCGGAAAGACTTCTACGGTTACGAGCTGGTGACAGAGATTTCCAAATACATTGAAATGTCAGAAGGCACCATTTACCCGCTCCTCAACCGCTTCAAGAAGGATGGGCTCGTCGATACCTATCTCGCCGAGTCACACAATGGTCCGCCCAGAAAGTACTACCGCATCACGGACAGCGGGCGCACAGAATTCAAAGAGTCTGTCAAAGAATGGCAGGAATTTAACAAAGCAGTACAGAAGCTCATGCAAGAAGGAGGCGAGCCTCAATGAATAAAACAGAATTTTTAGACCTTCTCCACTACTATTTCAGAAATGCAAAGAAGAGCGAGGTGGAAGAGATCCTCGCTGATTACGAAGCCCACTTTGAAGAAGGCAAAAAGCGCGGACTCACCGAAGAGGCCATCGCAAAGGAGCTCGGAAGTCCGAAGGACATCTATGAGTCCTACGCTTCTGAGGGCGTCGTCGATGAAAAATCCAAAAGCGTGCGCTTCACCGATGACGCGAAGGAAGCGGCGAAGGAAGCCGCGACCGCAGCGGCCCGCAAAGCGGGAAAAGCCTGGGACGAGGTCAGTCCGAAGCTGCCTGCGGCTGCCGAAAGGGCGGCGCATCTCACCTCGCGCCTGCTCTACGGCGCCAGCCTTCTCCTCGCTATCATTCTTATCTGCGCAACCCTGCTGGTCCTCGCTCTCATCTCCATCGAGTTTGCTCCGCTGCCCGGCGTCATGCCTCTGCCCGGCCTTCACCTCATGACGAAGCTCTCCATCGGCGTCGCAGGAGTCTCCTCCGCGCTCGCCGTCTTCCTCATCGGCCGCGAAGGCAGCAGGGCCCTGCAGAGCTCCTTTTCCAAGGAAGAGAAGGGCGGTGAAGAAAAATGAAAAAGATCGTCGTCTGCATTGCACTCGCGATCATCTCCATGATGAGCGCCGCTGCCTCCTTCCTCGTCAATGACGCCCCGGCGTACAGAAACTGGGCACAGGTGAACCGCCCGAAGATCATGGAGACCTTTGGCCGGGATAAAAAAGAAAAGCTGGGCAAAATACCCCCGCCCGCTGCCCGTCCCAGAAAAGAAGAACAGCGCGCGCCCATGATGAATCCGTCCCATCCAAAAATGGAAGACAAAGACCATCACCAGAGTGCGCACGGCAAAGCAGACCCGCCGGCTGAGGAAAATCAGTGACTAGTGACTAAATACCACGTTCGGGCATCGCCATTATTTACACTCCGCGGCGCTTCCATATTTTGATGCGCCGCACCACCACTCCTCATTCCTCATTTTTCTCCCCTTCCCTTTCCCTGCGTTTTTATATATACTGAGTACAACAGATTTTTTATGCGACCCTCGCCGCCCTAAAAGAAAGGATGAATCATCATGAAAAAGCTGAATGTACTCCTCACCGCTTCCCTCTTAGGTCTTGCCCTCGCGGGCACTGCCCTCCTCGCTGACACGGCAAGCGCCAAGGATCCTGCGCCGCAGAATGCCGAGCAGACGGAGGCTAAGAAGCCCGCACAGCGCGAGCTGAAAGACTGGGAGAAGAAGTATTACGAACTTCATCCTGACCAGCTGAAGCAGGATCAGGAAAAAGCCCATCCCGAAAAGAGACGTCATACCGATGAGGATGACGTAGAGTGGCATCGGCTCTGAGGCGATGTCAAGAAAGCATAGGAGAGCCCATGCGCAATGGGTCAAGACGGAGCGGAGATCCCACCACAAGCCCCCGATCTGCGTCACTCGATGACACCTATCTCTCAAGCCCCATGAAAAGAGGCCCAGGAAAAACGCACAGCCGTATGGCTGTGCGTTTTAGCGTGACCGGCAGGCAGAGCAGGGCTTCGAAAGAACGGATCCGATCGTTATCCGCTCTCACTCTTGCATCCATCTCTGCGCCTACGCAGTATTTCCCGCCACCCCTGCAAAGTTTCTTTTACAGGGGAATAAATATATAGTACAATGAAAGATAATAAACTAGCGCGAAAAGCAGTACGGAAAACACAGAAGAGGAGTACGACATGAGTTCCAAAGAAGAATCATCGACCATGGAAAGCGTGCAGAAGGACATACAGTGTCTGCGGAAGGTTTTTTCCATAGTACGTCTTGTCAAGGCTGCGCATCCCGAAGACCGGGATACAGCGGATGGTTCCGGACTTTCCGCAGGTGATGATGACAGCCGCCGAAGCGCTTGTGAATTCTGCGCCCCGCAGACCCATCAGAGCACCTTTACCGATAAGGGCATGCATCTCCACTTCAAGGTCATCGACGGCAAAATGTACCAGATCTTTGCGAGACCGCTCACGATCGAAGGAGTGCCCTACATTTTGGAAATGCTGAAACACATCGATAATACGGACCTCTTCCTTGCGGAAGGCTATGACCAGCTGATGTCCTTCAGCCAGCAGCTCTACATCGATGCCCTGACCGGCGCGTACAACCGCCGTTTCTGGGAAGACAAAATGAAGAGCTTCTCCGGCGTTGCCGGTATCGCTCTGATCGACCTCGATGACCTGAAGCTCTACAACGACACCTTCGGCCACAGCGCAGGCGATGCCGCCCTGAAGGCGCTGGTACAGATCACGAAGAAAGGCATCCGCCACACAGACAAGCTGATCCGCTATGGCGGAGATGAATTTCTCCTCCTCCATCTTCGCAGAGAAGCTCCGTACCATTCAAGAGCACATCCATGAGGCAGACTTCCCCGAATTCCCCGGACTTTAGATCTCTGCCAGCATCGGCGGCGCTATGCTCTACAATGGCAGCATCGAAGATGTCGTCTCCCGTGCGGACAAACTCATGTACTATGCCAAGTCCTATAAAAATACCGTGGCCATGGACGAAGAGGTGGAATATGAAAAGGCGCTGCTCGATGCCCCCACCGCGAAGCCGAAGGTACTGATCGTCGATGATTCGGAGCTGAACCGGGATCTCCTGAAAGAAATGCTGCGCGATCGTTATGAGGTCCTCGAAGCCGCCGACGGTGAAAAGGGGCTCGCTCTCCTCTATGAGCTCGGAACGAAGATCTCCCTCGTACTTCTCGACGTCGTCATGCCGAAGCTCGGTGGCTTCGATGTACTCGCCGTCATGCAGAAGGAACGCTGGCTCGATGACATCCCCGTCATGATGATCTCCGCCGAAGACTCCCCTGCCTTCATTCAAAAAGCCTATGACATGGGGCGTCCGATTATATCACCCGCCTCTTTAATATGAACGTCGTCCGCCAGCGCTCGGACAATATCACAAAGCTGTATGCCAAGCAGCGCCGTCTTTTGAGCCTGGTATCAAGCCAGATCCAGGAAAAAGGACGAAATAACCACATCATCATCAGCATCCTTTCTGAAGTCGTCGGTCTCAAAAACGGGGAAATCCGCAAGCACATCCTGAATGTCAGCCGCATCACCGAGCTTCTCTTATCGCGTGTCATGCAGCGGACCAGCCGCTACCATCTCACCTGGCAGGATGAAGCCCTCATCACGAATGCCGCCGCTCTCCATGACATCGGCAAGATCGGCATCGATGAGAAGATCCTGAACAAGCCCGGCAAGCTGACCAAGGAAGAATTCGAGATCATGAAAACGCACACCCTGATCGGCGCGAAAATGGTCGAACATCTGGAAGCCTTTCGGGAAGAGCCCCTTGTCAAGGTGACTTACGCCATCTGCCGCTGGCATCACGAGCGCTGGGACGGTCGCGGATACCCCGACGGCCTCAAGGGCGATGCCATCCCGATCTCTGCGCAGATCGTATTCCTCGCTGACGTCTACGATGCCTTGACAAGCAAGCGCGTCTACAAGGACGCTTTCGCTCACGAAAAAGCCATCCGGATGATTCTCGACGGGGAATGCGGCCTCTTCAACCCGCTCCTCCTGGACTGTCTGCTGGACATCAAAGACAGCCTGAAGGAAGAACTGCAGAAAAACAGCACCGGCCTTGCCATCCATCAGAAGATCACCGACGGGATCATCCGGAATCTGTGACCGGTGATCTGCTCCTCCCCTCTCATCCTTTCCGTGGCGCGCCACTCCACAAATCCATTGAATGCTAAACCATGTAAGGAGTTTCCTATGAATATCGAAGCATGCTACAACAAAATGGGCGCTGACTACGCCGAAGTAAAGAGCCGTCTCCCAAGCGACGCCTTTATCAAGCGTTTTGCACTGAAATTCTTAGACGACCCCACCTTCGCGCTGCTCGAAAAGAACCTCGCTGAGGAAAACGTGGATGAAGCCTTCCGCGCCGCACACACGCTGAAGGGCATCACGCAGAACCTCGGCTTCAGTCAGCTCTCGCCGCTGGCGATCGAGATCACGGAGATCCTCCGCGCCGGTACCATGGACGGCGTAGACAACCTCTTCCCGCAGCTGAAAGAAAAATATGATATGACCGTCGCCTGCATCAAAGAAGTGGACGAATAGGACGTGATAAAAGCGTTTTGGATCGTGAATGATTCAAAGCGTTTTTTATTTGCGACTTTCGTGACTGGTGACTGGTGGCTGGGAAACAGCAGACTCTCACATCGTCATTTCGAGCGCATGCGAGAAATCTTTGTCATTCACGGGGAAACGGGTCATGAGAGAAACGCGCAAACGGGAAACCTGTTATCCCAAAGCCTTCGGGCATTGCCATGATTTATACTCCGCGGCGCTTCTAATTTTTATGCACCGCACCACCATTTCGCATTTCTCATTTCTAATTTCTCATTCAATCGAGGCTTTCATTCGTAATCATGGAACAGCACGCCCCACGGGCTACCCCTGAACCCTCATCGATTTTATGATTTCTTTAACTCCCGGCGATCCGCCATACACACACTATGTTTATACTACTTATATATGTCTCATTATATATACCTGAGTGTGCTATAATATAGCGTAGGCTTATGTGCCTTAACGGAGGAATCATGATATCGATCGTAACACCTGTATATAACGAAAATGGCAATGTCGTCTATTTCCATGACGAAGTGACGAAAGTCATGCAGACGCTGGATATGGACTACGAGATCATCTACGTCAATGATGGCTCGAAGGATCGCACCGACGAGCTGATCCACCAGCTGGCAGCCGGCGACCCGCATGTGCGGGCGCTGACCTTTGCACGCAATTTCGGCCACCAGATCGCCATCACCTGCGGCATGGACTTTGCCGTCGGAGACGCCGTCATCACGATGGATGGCGACATGCAGCACCCACCGGCGCTCATCCCGAAGCTCATCCAAAAGTGGCAGGAAGGCTATGACATCGTACAGACCATCCGCACCGCGACAGAAGATGCCGGCCCCATCAAGAAGCTAACCTCGGCAGGCTACTACGCAGTGATCAATTCCATTTCAAACTCACCCGTCGTCCCGGGCGGCTCCGACTTCCGCCTGATGGATCGCAAAGCGCTCGATGTCTTTCTGCGTTTCCGTGAGCATTCCCGCTTCATCCGCGGCATCGTAGGCGGCCTTGGCTTCAAGCAGTGTACCATCGAATTTGAAGCACCTGCCCGCCACGCCGGTGTCTCGAAATTCTCCATGAAAAAAATGCTGCACTTTGCGATGGACGGCATCATCACGAATTCCACCCTGCCGCTGCGTATGGCATTCTATCTGGGTGTCTTCGCGGCCGTCGCAGGCATCCTTCTCATCCTTCATGTCCTCTACTGCGTCATGATGGACAAAGCCGTCCCCGGCTGGGCGACAATGACCATCCTCATCGCCATCTTCGGCAGTTTGAATCTCATGGGCCTCGGCATCATCGGCGAATACCTCGGACGTATGTTTGAAGAGACCAGAAACCGCCCCCTCTACTGGCTCTCCGATGACACCGCCGCCCATCTCGATAATCCCTATCGCATGAGTCATAAAAAAGAGTGACTGGGGACTAGTAGCTAGGGATTAGGGTCTAGGGATTAGACGTTAGACGTCAGACATCAGACATCAGACGTCTGCCCTTCGGGTATCGCCACTATTTATACTCTGCGACGCTTAGATCCTTCGACTCAGTTCTCATACTTCAGATAAGCCATTTTCTAAGGAAACACTGATTCAATCGTTGTCCGACTTGGCTCTGCGATTTAATCAGCGTTTCCCTAACATACGACGTTTTTCTCCGCTCAGGATGACGAAATGCGCCGCACCAACCCCTTTGAACCTCTTGAACCTATAGAACCCGCTCCCCCTCTTTCATACGAGATCAAGGGCAGCACGCCCCGCGGGCTACCCCTTCACATTCCATTTTTCCGAAAGGAGACCTCCTCTTGTCCAATACATCCTTTTTTGAAAGTGAATTATTTTCCGAACTGACAGAAGACCTGCACCAGTCTTCGCGTTTTACAGCGACGTACCGCATCGCAGCTCCCACCTATGAAGAGGCGAAGAAGATCGCCTTCGCTATCGCCGTCGAGCAGACAATCGAGTGTCCTTACGAGCTGGTAGACGGTACTCCGATCGCTGACACCATCGTCGGCCAGATCGAAGATCTGAAAAAGGCGGAAGCCGGCGCATACTATGCGACGATCTCCTATGAGCCGGAGGCTGTCGGTGATGAGATGGCCGAGCTCCTCAATATGCTTTTCGGAAATACGAGCCTGCAGCCCGGCGTCCGCCTCATGTCCTTCGAACTGCCAGAGACCATGTACAACAATTACCCGGGCCCGCGTTTCGGCAGAAGCGGTCTTCGTGAGCTCTGCGGTGTGCCTCGCGGTCCGATCTTCATGTCAGCCATCAAGCCGCTCGGCAGATCTCCGAAGGAGCTCGCGCAAATGGTCTATGACCTCGCACTCGGCGGCTGCCCCATCATCAAGGATGACCACAGCCTCATGGACCAGCACTATGCGCCTTTCAAGGAACGTGTCCTCCAGTGCGTCATGGCACTTGCGGATGCCAAAGAGAAAACAGGCAGGAAAAGCATGTACATCGCCAACTGTACCACAGATGGTCTGGGCTTCTTGGAGCGTGCCTATCAGGCCAAGGAGATCGGGGCTGACGGCATCATGGCCGCCCCTGCCATCACCGGCTTCACCATGATCCGTGATCTCGCACGGGATCCGGACTTCGGCCTGCCGATCTTCCTGCACCCCTGCTTCTCCGGTCCGCATGTCCTCTCGCAGGATGCGGGCATTTCCCCCTTCTGCTACTATGGCCAGCTCTCCCGACTCGCAGGCGCAGATGCGGTTATCTTCACCAGCTTCGGCGGCCGCTTCTCCTTCTCGCAGGATACCTGCCAGAAGATCGCGGAAGGCACCGAGTCGAAGATGGCAGACCTTCGGGCAAGCTTCCCTGTCCCCTCCGGCGGTATGCGCTGGCAGCTCTTCAAGGAAATGGTTCGCATCTACGGTCCCGATACCATCTTCCTCGTGGGCGGCGCTCTTCAGACAGAAGGCCCCGACCTCACCGCGAATACGCAGTTTTTCCTCGAAAAGCTCGCGGAAGCGGCGGGGCAAAAGTGACCGGAGATCTGCCCATTCCCCGGCGGAAAAGCCATCACGCCTCATAAAAAAGGGGGGATGTGAAGAAATGAATCCCCATTTCTTCACATCCCCTTTTTACTTTGTTTTCATTTGGTTCAGGGTTCAAGGCTCTCGTGGCGGTTTCGCCGCCTTTTTTAGAGGATGGTATTCTCGTATCGCAGCCTTCCCCTCTAGGTGAAGGTGCCCCGCAGGGGCGGATAGGGTGACTATGGCATGAAAGACAGCTGGGATAAGATTTCCCGGTCACTCTTATGAGAGCTGCAAGTCCCCGCGGCAGATTGAAAACGAAAATGAGATGATCGTTATTTCACAGCCCCTTTTTTATTTCCGTCCCTTCCACGCAAGGACCCAGGATAAGGCAAAAGCCACAGCGAGCATAGCAGAAAAGAGATGAAGCGTCGCTGCATAGCCCCCCGTCGTTTCCTTCATGAAAGAAAGGAGAAGCGGGCCGGCGACACCTGCCATGCCCCAGGCGGTCAGGATGGATCCGTGAATAGAGGCGAGCTGCTTCACGCCGAAGAGATCGGAGAGGAAGGCAGGCATGCAGGAGAAGCCGCCGCCGTAGCAGGAGATCACGGCGAGTACCAGTATCTCGAAGAGAAGCGCATCACTGACACGGGCAAGTGCATAAAAAGCGAAGACCTCGAACGCAAAGAAGATCATGTAGGTCACGCCGCGGCCGATCCAGTCGGAGACGGATGCCCAAAGAATACGGCCGGCGCCATTCACGATACCGATGATACCGACAAGGGAGGCTGCCTCGGCCGCACTCATGCCGATGATCTCCTGCGCCATGGGCGAAGCCACGGCCAGAAGGCCGATTCCGCAGGTGATATTCGTGAAGAAGATCCACCACAGCACATACCACTTCCACGTGTGCATGGCCTCTTTGCGTGTGAGACCTTTGGCCTGAGCTGTCTTTTCCCCATCCTTTCGGATCTCTTCCTCAAGCACCTCTTCCAAAAGCATCGGGATCTCACCCTTCCTCGGTGCGCGGATGTAGGAGGCGGAAAGGATCATGACCATCGCATAGGCAGCGGCAAGGATGAGGAAATTCTCCGTGAGCCCGAAGCGATCGACAAGATAGCGCATGGCCGGGCCTGCGATGAGCGATGCGAAGCCGAACCCCATGATGGCCAGCCCCGTCGCAAAGCCGCGATGCCGGGGAAACCATTTCACAAGCGTAGAGACAGGCGTGATATAGCCCGTGCCAAGACCAATGCCCCCGATGGCTCCGTAGAAGAGATAGAGCAGGAAAGCGGACTGATAGTGAACCGCCGCCGCTGTCCCAAGGAGACCCGTACTGAAAAAGACGGCAGAGACCATCCCGCTCTTGGACGGCCCCAGCCGCTCGACCAGAGGGCCTAAGAAGCCTGCCGAAAGCCCCAAAAACAGGATCGCGATCGAGAAGGCCCAGGTAGCCAAAGAGAGCGAGAGCCCCATCGTCTCCATCACAGGGCGCGTCAGGACGCTCCATGCATACACACTTCCGATAGACATGTGGATCCCCACGGCCGCCATGGCAGTGAGCCAACGATTTCTTTTCATCAAAAAATCCCTCCATTTTTAAAATGAAGGGAAATCTGCACGCTCCCGTTCCTGCGATGCCATTTAGCAGGCATCGCAGGGAAACGAAAATCGCCTGAGCAGATTTCCCTGCCCAGACGGTCGGCTTTTTTCATGAGGCCCGCAGTCCACGTGGTTCATTCCACCTATTTCCGTCAGTTCCGCAGCTCATCTATATTGTATATCTAGCCTAGCATGGATACGAGAGATTGTCAATGGGAAGCGTCACCCCGAAAAACATCTTCTCCCCCCCCCCGATCAAGAGGCGCGCATGGGACATGCCTTGCCAATGCCATTTGCCAGTTTCTTATTTTTTAATGAAAACCACCCTCCAGATCTTCATCATCCCTCATGCATCATATGCATGGAGTACCTGCTTTTTCCTCATTCCGTTTGCTAATTACGCAATACAGATTGTACGGTATCATATCATTTATTTGTCATAATGCCCATTTTATCGGAAAATTCACAGATTTTCCGTGTCCCCATACCCCCTATAAGTATCTTCACATGTTTCATTTAATGTTTATTGTCATATATAAATATTAGTGCTAATTATTTGTTTACATGTTATAATTTATATGATATAATTTGTAAGAAGTTGTAAGGAACAGCTAAATAATAAGAATACGACCTCATGTTCTGCCGCTTCTGCCTTATTCTTTTTTTTAAAGAGTAACCTGGGAAACCACTCTTCATCTGTTATCATTAAGCCAACAAGGTCTCCTTCCCGACCTTGTTTTTTGATGCCTTTTTTCAGGAGTCATCGAAAGTGACGGGTTTATAAGAACCGGCGAAGAGCTCTCTCCTCGCCGCCGTACCAGACAGCGAAAAAGGCTCTCCCGTCACATCGGCAGGGGAAAGATACAGATGATAAAATCCCAGTCTTTATACCATTTTATATTATCAAGAAATTGGAGATGATGAGTTTGTCAATGAAGCAGCTTGGGATGCGATTGGGCGAGATGGTTCTCGTCTTGATCGGCATCAGCTTCATTACCTTCTGTCTGATCATGCTCTCTCCGGGTGACCCCGTTAGGCAGATGATCGCCGGTAATGAAGATATTATTGTTAGTCAGGTAGAGATCGACGCACTCCGCCATGAACTGGGTCTGGATAAGCCGTTCCTTCTGCAGTACCTGGACTGGCTCGGCAGAGTCGTACAGGGTAATTTTGGTTTCTCCTTCATGATGAAGAAGCCGGTCATTGATGCAGTCATGGAAGCCCTCCCGGCATCCGTCATTCTGGCGCTGGCCTCCTCCCTCTTCATGCTTGTCTTCTCCATTCCGCTCGGCATTTATACCGCGGTCAAGCAGAATACCTGGTTTGACTACCTCGTCCGCGGCTGCACCTTTGCCGGTGTCTCCGTCCCGAACTTCTGGATGGGCCTCATGCTCCTTTGGATCTTCGCACTGAAGCTTTCCCTCTTCCCGATCGTCGGTGGTTCGATTTCCCTCGAAAATCTGATCCTGCCGATGTGCACCCTGGGCATCGTCATGGCATCGAAATACACCCGTCAGGTACGTGCCACGGTGCTCGAAGAACTGCATCAGGACTACGTCATGGGCGCACGTGCCCGCGGCCTCTCGGAAAGCCACATCCTCTGGCGTGAAGTCCTGCCGAATGCCCTCCTCCCGCTGGTCACCCTCTTCGGTCTGGCCTTCGGCTCTCTTCTGGGCGGCGCCGCTGTCGTAGAAATCGTATTTTCCTGGCCGGGTCTGGGCTACATGGTCGTACAGGCCATCACCTACCGTGATTTCCAGACCGTACAGGCCATCGTTCTCTGGATCGCTTTCATGTACATGATGATCAACCTCATCGTCGACCTGTCCTACAACCGTCTCGACCCAAGACTTAGAAAGGGAGGTCACTGATATGGAAAGCTTAGTCAAAGGCTTCAAAGAAAATAAAGCCTTCCGCTTCACCTCTCTTCTGGTCGTCCTTCTTCTGGCGATCACACTCCTTGCTCCTGTCATCGCTCCTTATGACCCGCTCTCCGCTGTCATGAAGGATGCGAACCAGGCACCGTCTGCGGCGCATCTCTTCGGCACAGACAAGCTCGGACGTGACGTGCTCTCCCGTATCCTCTACGGCGCGAGCTACTCCCTGTCCTCCGTCATCGCCCTCGTAGCCTGCATCTTCGTCGTAGGCACCACGATGGGCATCATTTCCGGATACTTCGGCGGCATCGTCGATATCGTCATCATGCGTATCGCTGATATGATGATCTCCTTCCCGGGCGTCATCCTTGCGATCGCCATCGCCGGTATCATGGGCGGCTCGCTCATCAATGCGATGATCGCACTGACTGCGGTCACATGGACCAAGTATGCCCGCCTCTCCCGTTCCATGGTCCTCAAGATCAAGCGTCGTGAATTCGTCGATGCGGCTGTCGTATCCGGCGGTTCCTCAGCGCATATCCTCTGGGTCCACATCCTTCCAAACATTCTCCCGCTCATGGTCATCACCGCGGCTGCTGATATCGGCGCCATGATGATGGAGCTTGCCGGACTCTCCTTCCTCGGCTTCGGCAGCCAGCCGCCGGCTCCGGAATGGGGCCTCATGCTGAATGAAGGCCGTCAGCAGCTCCAGACAGCTCCATGGCTGATGTTCTTCCCGGGTCTCTCCATCTTCATCACCGTCGTCGTCTTCAACCTTTGGGGCGACTCCCTCCGCGATGTCCTTGACCCGAGAAATGAAGGCTAAGGTTCAGGGTTCAAGGTTAGCCCACGGGCGGCTCCGTCCACTGATTATGAATGAAAGCTTTGCTCGAATGAGGAATTAGGAATGAGGAATGAGGAATGGTGGTGCGGCGCATAAAATATGGAAGCGCCGCGGAGTATAAATAGAGCAATGCCCGAAGATGGCATTTCAGTGACTAGTCACAAGTCACAAGTCACTAGTCACTAGTCACTCGAGGCTCCTAATCCCTAGCCACTCATCCCTCATCCCTGCTTTCAAACTTCAAGTTGAAGTCTGATGTCTGATGTCTCCTAGTCTAATCCCTAATCCCTAATCCCTAATCCCTAATCCCTAATCCCTAATCCCTAATC